>Ga0123342_1003853_pt1 | contig 23595 bp, 9 predicted proteins | sample Turbeawhitnodule_FD_89960 | JGI IMG/M metagenome (GOLD analysis project Ga0123342, IMG submission 89960) | Root nodule microbial communities of legume samples collected from Mexico - Turtle bean Mexico white nodule | ecosystem: Host-associated > Plants > Roots > Nodule | place: Mexico: Nepantla... | reverse complement strand
ATTATATATAAAAATGTTTATTATAAATATCAAAAATATATATATATATATATATATATATATATATATATATATTACTTAATCTTTTATTAGGAACTTGGAGAGTCAGATGTCTGGTCTTCAATTAGCATTACACAACAAGTTTGAGACATATGGAGAGTGCATGACTCTGTCATGGCGATAAAATCTTATTGGAATTTTTTAAAGTTTTTCTCATCAACAAAACTTCTACCTAGTTAAAACTAATGTTCTGCTAGAAATTGACGAGAGTCAGACGTTTGTTCTTCATTTAACATTGTGCAACAAGTTGGAGATAGATGGAGAATACACAACTCTGTCATGGCAATAAAGCTTTATTGGAATTCTTCAAGGTGTTCATCATCAAAAATTATATCTAGTGAAAATTAGAAGACCAAGTGATCGGTTACCTAGACGGTCTGGTGGCCTCTCGGTGTAAACCAGTATCCACGTCAAATTATAGGTTAAGAGCGACGGGGTCATAAAGCATAGTTAAATGTTTATTGGGGCTGCCTTAATCCTTCTGACAAAGTAAGACCCAATAAAATAGTATTGATAAGAGAGGACCCTCAAGATAAAATGTAATGTTATTTTGAACTCTGAACTAGACCACTTAAATTGACTTGATCTAACTTGAGCGTTAGAATATCTTTACAGGTACCTCACCCAACTGGACATTAAAACAAACGATCAAAATTAAAAAAATGACAAAAATTATTCAATAGTTCGATCTCGAAAAAATTATAAGAACTACTTAAATATGTAAATTAGTCATCATACTTTAATTCTTAAGAAGATTTTAATTCTTAATTAAAACTACTTTTGAAAACAGTTATTTTAATATCTCAATCATCGTGATTTGAAGGTTTAGTCTCGATTAGACTTTTGAAGATGATTATGCTCCCATGTCTTTTAAGTTGATGTTATATATCTACAGATTTATATTTTGCTTTTGATTCTGAGTTGTTGGCAGTGTTAGGTTGGTTACGAAATCTATCAAAACGTGTAAATTATAGTATTTTTCTTATTGGTAACTCTATTTTGATTATAATCAAGTAACTCTAAAACTAATCTCGATCACTTAGTTGTGGTGTGGCAACAACTAATATTACTCCTTCTATTTCTTGGTAATGAATGTCCACTTCTTGGAGTATGTTACTGACAAAATAAATTGGTTTTTATCATCTTCAACTTCTTTTATCAAAACTATAATTAAATTATTTTTAAAAGTATCGATAAAAGGGACAAATGGGGTAAAGTTTGTATACCGCACAAAATAATTATTTTTTTAGAAACTGGTGAGTCTCAATAAGAAAGTAATTTAACTTTTGACTTTTTATATATTTTTTTAAATTGGTTGGATTTCTCATATTAATAACCCTTGAACTTTCATCCTATGTTAATGTAACTACTTCTTTGATAAGGAATCATAACATCTTGTTTTTGTTCACATACTTCAATAACTCTTTCTTGATCATGGTAAATATTGTAGGATCAAAATCTAAATAATCAAATTGATTATTATAGGTTGATAACATCGATTACTATTTTTGAGCAAGGAGAATATTATTCAGAAATAATTGTTGTTTGAATTTTTACTATGAGAATTTTATTTGCAAAACTGTTGCGAACTTTTTTTCTTTTCTTTTTGATTCATTTCTTGGATTCGATTTCCTTGACTTAAACGTGTAAGGTAACTCAAGATTTGACCTTTGTCATGTTCTTTATCTTCTTTATATTAGTGATTAGTGTGGAGTCTTTTATGATGATTTCAATAAATATCATTAAAATTTGACCAAGTACTATAACGTTTAAATACATTTAAAATATTTTCAAAATTTTCTTGCATGTTGCTTTATATTAAAAAAGTCATATATATATATATATATATATATATAATTAACCTACAAGAATAAGTAGGATATTAATCATAAGAAACATCGAAAACATGTTATTTATAAATATCTCATGACCAAATTAAATTATTTAAAATGAATGATATGGCTCTTGCAGACTTATTAAGTCAAGTCAAGTGAATACATTTTAATAATTTTAAACTTATTTCTATATGTTTGAGTTTCAGATTAAATAAAAGTAGATAAATTAAGTACTACCTAAGAAATACTTATATTTTATGAATTTAAATAGTTGATATTAGTGAAAAACATTTCCCTAGATTTACCAAAATTATAAGGATAAAAGTTTGTTTGACGTTTTAATAATAAAAAATAATTTTTTTTCTTACAATTGTAATATGATACAAAATACTCAACCTATCAATTCTTTATATTATAATAAAGGATGATAATACTTTAACACCACATTCAATAAAATACATACATTTCACATTCTAACAAATTATTATTTTAATTATATTTATTTTATTTTTAATTAAAAATATAATTATATTAATATAATTGATTGTCAAACATGTATTATTTTATATTTGGGTGTCAAAAGAAACTTTTCCTATAATAAAATAAAAATAAAAAAATTATGTGAAATGAATGAAACTGATTCAAATATCATTAATTTAATCATAACGAGGGAAAAAAAATGTTGTGCTCTAACCCATATTTTATATTAAGATAAGAAGATGAGGCTTTGAAACGGAGGCACTAAATGATTTGATGAGAATGTTAATTAGTGGATTTTTTTATTTATGGTATTTTGTGAGTGAAATAAGAGAGAAGCCCTTCTCCTTTGGGATAGGGTGAGAAGGAAGGGACAGAGTTATCCTTTATCCGTATCTCCCAATAATTGGAAACATGGAGGCCAAAAGTAGGCGTCAACATTTGTACTGCTGTGCTGTGCTGTGCTGTGAGTTGTACACTTCTTCTCTACACATTGCTTTCTTTCTTTTTTTCTTTCTTTTCAATTTTACTGTCTTTTCTCATTCTCCTTAGAACAGTACATAACAGTGCCATGCCATGGCTTTCTACTTTGCTCTTTCCCACTTTGCTTCCTCTCCCCTCCCTCAATTCATTCCTTTTGCTTACCACAAACAACCATGTTCCTACTTCAATAACAGATACTTCAATTCAAAAAAATTATTTGATTTTGATGGTATGCGAAAAAATTTCAAACCAATAACAGTCTTAATAATTTCATGAGTCAAATAATCTGTTGACACTAGAAATCTGTTAGAAGAATAATAAATAAATTGTTATATATAATAGTATGAAACATGAATCTGATTAGGGTGTTGAGCACTGAGGCTTCTCAAATTTGAAACATGAATCTGAGATTCACAAATTTGAAACATATGGGGACAGTGATGTTTTGGTATGGTTGGTTTCTGAGAGCTCATCAACCATTCTTGTGGATGCAGCACATTCGATCTAACCATGTCAACACCAATGCCACATTTCCAGTTCCCAAAGCCGTCTTTTGTTTTTATTTTCTCCTTTTCTGTTGGCTATGTTTTGTTGGCCCAACAAACATGCCATGCCAGCTTCGCTCATCAAGTGCAACATTATTGTTCCACGTGATTTTGCCTTCTTATCCACTCTCTTTCTATCTGAGTCACATAATTAAGCATTCACAATCTCTTCTATCTCATAATTATTATATTGATACTTGAAGTTTGGATTTAAGGTAAAAGCTGGTGAATCTCAAAAAATCCCTCGAATTGTAAACTGTTATACCTGAAGAACCAAAAATACTTTTACATATTAAGAAGTTTAAAAAAATATTTTTTATTAAGTATTATCTATTTTTAAATCATCAATATTCCCCTGTTAGCATCTGCTAATTACAAAAGCAATGAACCCCCGAACATTCTATATATGTTTTAAATTTTGTTGGTTGAATTCAGAAACTTGAGCAGAATAAGCGTAGCCACAAAGCCACACCAGATGTATAGCATGTCAGCATTCTTTATTTCTTTAGAATTCGATTGTATATGAAATCAACATTTTTTTTAGAAATGTTTATGGATTGTGAACCCAATCTTATTATTAGCAAAGAGGGGGAAATTACAGTTACAATGAGAAAACTATCTTATGACCAATCTCCTCTCGAAAATGGAACGAATCCTATCACGTTTTTTGACTGTGATAGATGAATAAAATCTAACACGTATTGTCTTGAATCCATGTTTATCAACAGTTTGTCTGTGAATAATGGCTCCTTAGAGGCAAGGTTTGTAATTGAAAGCTAAAGCTTGAAATAGTAATGTATGTACGTGGCATGAAGTGGAGTGAAGGGCACAGAGATAGTGAGTAGATGGCCCAAAAGATCAGGATTTGATAATCCCGAGTGCTGCAGCTTGAAGTGAGACGGAGTGTTTAACATCACCGATGTTAAAACTGTGTAGCCCCAATGGGATTCTTCTGATCCCAGATTTATCCACTACACTTAGGAGCTTGCACACGTGAATATGGATTCCAACTCGGTGTTGAGCCTTGGCAGGAACATGGACTTTGTCGAAGGCCACAAGTTGCTTCTCCAGTGCCCAATGCCCAGCAGCTGCAGGTGGAGCAGAGAACACTAGCAACGTGTGCGTGCAATCTCTGGACCCCACGTTTTTAACGTCCACCTGGAGGGTGATGAAGAGGTTGTCACACCGGGCATGCGTCACTCTAATTGCCCTGTTGGAAATGTCGGTGGCATTGGAACGCCGGTGACCGTTCAGGGGAACTGACACCACTGTGGGAGCACTTGCTAGTGTATGAATAAAGTGAGTGTAAGTTAAACCGTGCCCAAATGGATACACCACTTCACCCGTGTAGAATCTGTACGTTCTTCCTGGATACCCTGCTGATTTACTTGCTCGCATTGCCATCTTTGTCATTGGCAACTTTCTCAGATACTCTTGTGGGTACCATGTCATAGGAAGCTTTCCCCCTGATACCAAAACATACATATTTACATTCCACAAAATCATCACAAATGCTAGTAACACGTCCTACGATAACCACACAAACCTGGGCTAGATGTTCCAAACAGTATATCTGCAATGGCGGCACCACCAGCTTGGCCCGGATAACCGGCCCAGAGAATACCCACGATTCGAGGGTTATTCTTCGCAAAAGTGATATCAACAGGCCCGCCAGACATTAGGACCAAAATGGTTGGTCCCTTTGAGGCAGCTGCAACTTTTGAAACAAGGTCTTGTTGACGCCCAGGCAAAAGCAAGTGAGTCCTGTCCACTGTCTCAGCTTCGATGGACTGGTCCAAGCCCATAACTAAAACGGTTGCATCCGCTTGACGGGCTGCGTTTATAGCAGACCCGAAAAGGTTATCATTCTTACACGCTACATTTTCACAACCCAACTGATGAACAGTCCGCGCATATCTTCCTATTCCTTGTAAGGGGCTGGTGTATCCACAAGCAATACCTATTAGAAACGCAGTGAGAAAAATTAGGCAAATTTAGTTTGACTTGGGGACACATTGGACTAAGCATTTTCCCATGGCAAATTTACCAGCATAGTTTCCAATCATTGTAACATCGGCTTTGGCATTGGGCCCAATGACAGCCACGGTTTGATGAGGATGTTGGGAGAGAGGCAAAACAGGACCAGTGTTCTTAAGAAGCACAATTCCTTGTCTTGCAGCTTCAAGAGCGAGCTCTTGATGGGCCGGTTTGCACACATCTTTTGGGCCCAATTTTCCATACTCTTGGGCCGATGGCTCTCCATCAAACATCCCTAACCTCATTTGGACGGTTAGTGTATTGACCAAAGCCCCGTCCACGTCAGCTTGGCTTAGCAAGCCCTTTGTTACAGCATCCTGCGTGTGGACGGCTAGGAAAGGACCACAGTCTAAATCCAAACCTGTGATATGGCAAAAAAAAGAAAATTTATGTTTTGATTTTGGCATAATAGTGAAGGAATGAAAAGATGAATAGGTTGGGAAATAGAGTGACTAGCCTGCTTTAATGGCATCTGCAGCAGCTTCTTCTGGCGTGGATGCATAATGTTGATTACTATAAAACACCCCAACGGAGTCACAGTCTGATACAATGTAGCTGGGCACAGAAACACAAACGAATGAGTATAAACAGTTGAAAGTATGGAATGAGTATTTAAGTAGGCTTACCCGTCAAGTTGCCACAGGCCACGAAGTGTATTCTTGAGGAGGTTGGGGTCCGCACAAGTAGGAACTCCATTCACTTGATTGTAAGAACACATCACACTCGCTACTCTCCCTTCGCTCACACACATCCTGAATGGCACATCGAATGTATCCTCTATATCCTGCTTACTTACCTGCGCATAATATCCCATAATCAACTTCAAAAACCAAACTAACTCATCTCCTATCATTACTCAATCAACCCTACCATTATCAATTAATAATTCTAATTAAATAAAGGGCACCTGTGCATTAAAGTGGAATCGATCCATGCCGTTCCAATTATCGAGGTCGTAAGCCGTGAAGTGTTTGCAACAAGCAGCAACCTTCAACCGGTTACCATGGGTTCCCTGTAGTCCTCTAACGTAACTAACGGCATATGTACCGGCTAGCACAGGGTCCTCACCGGGAGTTTCCTGTCCCCGGCCCCACCTTGGGTCCCTGAAAATGTTAATGTTTGGGCTCCAGTAGGTGAGCCCTGCAACTCCACCGTTGTACATGGCCCTTGCCTCATCAGACACAACCTGCACATTAACCCCTACACTTCAAACTAAAATTAAACTGCATCATATAAGTTTTTTTTTTTTTTTTATCTTTGTTCTTCATCCTCATATTTGGAAGATTGGGTATGTCATTATTATCTTCAAGTGGCTTAGTAGAGGGGGACACTGAACAGCCAAACAGGTCCCCAGACAAATGATATGCAAGTTGAAGCCAACCAATCATCCATCACCAAAATTAAATTGAATATTTTTTAGGAAAAGATATTAACTAATCATTATTTCGTTGGAACCTTATTATTTTATTAATTAAATGGGACATATCTTCGGTCTAATCAGGAACAATAATCATATTTTTTTTAATAAAAACTAGATTCAAGTGAATCTCATTCTTCTTTTATAAATTTCAATCCCGACTATCTTTTATATTGTTATTTTAGATTAAACTACTTCAAATTAAAAAAGAAGTTATATTAATAAAACAGAGAAACATATTAATTACAATGATATTTTTTAAAATAAATTTAATATATGTTTATTGTCATTACTTAAATTTAATATTTTTAGTAATTAATGATTTGAAAAAAATCAACTTTTTATAAAACTATTTCAAGTGGATATGAACTATAATGATTTCAATAAAAAAATTAAAGTAATTCTTAATATCACTAATTAAATAAATTAAATTATTCAATAAATACAAAATTATTAGAAGAATCTTCTTACTAAGAGTCACTCTATTCCATGTTTTACATTGACTAAAACTTTCATCATACAAAAAGTTTGTATAAGAATTGATTCACTTTTTAATATATTAAAATTTATCTTAAATAGGTTTATTGGATTTATGTTATTTCTCAACATATCCTAACAAACCAATATAAGTTATATAATTAAAAATAAATCTAATGTACTAGAATAAGTTAGCTTAATTTCATTTCATATATCAGTTATAATAAACTAATCAGAAGATAATGCAGTAGAATTTGCAAAGATTCTTGGGAGTTTTTTTTTCTCTAGTCCGTGAGTGAAAAGTGAAGGAGCAACATAAATTAAATGAATGGCTCCCTCGCCGTGCACAATGCACGCTGTTCCATAATTCTGTGCAAACCCAGCAAGCCCCACTCTCCCTACATTATTTATATACTTATATTTTTTTTCTTTTTATTTTAATTAAGTAAAAAAAATAAATGAAAAAAAATCTTTTCTTTTTATGATACAAAATTTTAAATTTAAGATCTTATTATATTACAAGCATATTATGTACACCCCCTCTTACGTTTAATTGCTACTACTGCTACTACACTTGAGACTCCATAATCACTCTCTCTCACGCACGTGACTTGACTGTACACAGTATTTTTTAATGATACTTTTTTTTATCAAAACTAAATTAATCTTAATAGTCTAGACGGTAGGAAGAAATGTTAACACCAATCTCTAATTTTAAATATAGAATAGTAATTAGCTTTTAAAGTTTATACATAGCCATGGATACAAAATAATTAATTTATGCAGAACAAAAAAAAATTGTGGAATTTCTCGTGTATGGTAGCTGAATATTAAGTATTCGGCGCGCCCAGGTCAGAGAACAGGAGTAAAAAGTGAAAGTAAGAGTAGCATGATGACAACACAACTTGACTGAATCTTACAAAAAAATAAGAAGAAAAAACAAAGCGTGAGCAAAAGAAAAGTCAAGCACTTGAACTGGGGATGACATATGAAAATGATTTTAATGCAATTTATGTTGTGACCTATATTTTATTGTCACTTTATTACCACACACAAACAAGATAAGAGAGCCAATGTTGCCAACTAAAAATCTGATAGCATGTGATAAATTTGTTTTAGTGTTATTTTTTTGTGTTGTGTGGTGTCAGTGCATGCAAATTACATTCATAATTAATATCGATTTTCATTTCTCAAACTTATGACACTTAATTATAATAATTGTAAAATTTATGGAAAAAAATCTGACCCGTCCGATTGACTCCCAGAGAGAAGCATTGAAGGAAGCAGCGGTTGTGATGACTTGGGGGAAGCTAGTTGCGCCGGGGAACTGTGCATTAAACTTGACTCCGGGACCCACATTTGAAACGCCGTGGAGTGCCTCCGACCACCACTCGTAGCCTTTCATCCCCAGCCGCGGAACCGCCGCGGCATTGTTCACCAGAAGCCTAACCTTCTCCTCAAGTGTCAACCTTCCGATCAGGTCCTTCACCCTCTCCGTTATCGCCACCGAGACCTTGCAAAACGGTAAGTTTTTTGTGACGGCATTTTTAGGGTCGCAGGCGAATGCGTCACGTGCCTCACACGTGTGGCGGACCAGAAAGAAGAGGAGGAAGACAGCGACGAGGGATGAGAAGGTTGAAGACATTTGGAGCATAAAGAAAATAAAGGTGAGTGAGGGTTGGCATGTTAAAGAATGGAGTGAACATTATATAACACAACACAATAGCTCTGTGCGCGCGTGAGAGAGAGAGAGAAATTGCAAACGACAGTGTAGGATGATAATGACGACGTAATAGAGAGGCCAAGCTAGTAGATGGCTCCTTTAATATGATGATTGGATTTTCCACTATATCATCTTTTACTTAGAGTATTACACTCACTAATATTATTATTATTATTTTATTATTATTGCATCAAACAACTTTTTGTTTGCTGGTGAGATCAATAATGTTTATGACTTACCAAAGATACATATATCACTCTCTCTGTTCATCATTTAACATATTAACAACCACCCAAAATTCACCTGTGATTTTGAAGGACAACCATGGTATAAAGGAAAGAGTTACTTCTATATCACATACTCATATACTATCTTCATCTTCTTCTTTCTTTACTTACACCAATTACTTAATGTACTGATTCACTCTTTTATCCTTTTTAGGGTAAAAAATTTTATACAGATTTATTGGACAAATATAATTTATCTTATAAGGAAAAAGCAGGCTTAGTTTGTATAAATAATTCCATTTTATAAAATGATTTGATTTTCAAATATATGTTATATACATTGGCTGTAAGAATTATTGTTGAGTTTGAATTGATTTATAAGTGTGTTAAGTGGAAATTTGAATTATTGTTATAATGTAAATAGGGTTGAAATTGGGTCAAATTTTGTTATGAGAAGTCTACTACCTATTTCATATCTTATGTATAGGGTTGGACAAATAAATTTAAGTCATTTGCTGAACAAGTTAAGAATATTTGAAAAGCGGTATTTAGTTGAAAGATAAAAGATTTAGGTTCTGTGAAGACCGTTCAAGCTAGACCTAAAAAATAGCTATACCAGATAAATAAATTTGACTAATTTTATAAATGGAAACATAGTTAAGCTTAACTAATTTTTACTGCTAATTAAAACGATAAATTCTATTTTATTCATAACAATCATGACTACATTCTTTTCATTAAAATTTCCGTTATAATGATAAAATGAAAACGGAAATCTTGTTTATTTAATTTATTAGATACATGTGGGATATTTTTAAAGTTTTTTTCTCCTTAGTTAAATTGATGTGATAAACTAAGCTCATACAATTAAATGATGATACACCTTATTATACCAAAAATATTGTTTAGTGCGTCGCAATAAAATTCATAACGAGATATGATGAGATGCATAACTATTTTATTGAGTTATCTATCACACTCTAATATTTAGTTGATCACGCTCGTCAAATTTGTTTGGTAGAAAAACGAACATTTCTCTTACGATAATTTTTTCAAAGATTAGATTTTCAAACTATTTACGTACTCAAATGTTTGGGTGAGCATTAAATTATTTTGTTTTTGGATTATTTAATTTTTTTATCAAACTTTTTTAATCCTTTCATGGGTATAACATAACATCCTAGGATGTCGATCCAACATTTGAGAGAGGGACATCTCTAGTTCTGTTTGCACATAGTTTATATATATTTTTATTAAAGATTTTCATTTTCTCTAAAATAAGAAATAATTTTCGGAGAAAAATATAATGCTGATTTGAAAAAAAAAAATAACTACTACTATAATAAATAAATATAAACGATTATTATTTTTAAATTAATAATTATAAAACTGCATTTATTATTTTAAAAATGTGTATTCCTCTAATCAAGAGAGCCAAATTAACATATTAGAAATCAAATAAATAGTATGTATGAACTAATATTTGGTAAGTAGGATCGAATATCTTCGCATTGTAGGTAATATTTTCCATTGCTTGTTTCTTTTTATTGTTTCACACCTGAAAAGCACAGATGAGTAATGTAAGAACAAAAGTGTACTTAATCTGAAAAAAAAAAAAAAAAAGAGGAAGCTGCAGTTATCACTTAATGAAGAATGTATAAGGTTTTTCTCTGTCAAATACCCCATATCCAGAAATATTAATTGACATTCTTCCTGCAATCCATGAAATGAATCAAAAGAGTGAGAGACACGAAATGTAAAACTTTTTTGCAAAGATTCTGTGGCTTGATAGTTTTGGCCCTTTGAAGTGAAGATGTTAACTTTGTGCAAATCTTCTATAAAAATGGGTAAGAGTAATTAGTATAACACAAATAAAAATTCAGACACCGAAAAAGTAGAGGTATCAGTCAAACGTAGTGGAAATTATAGATGAAGAAAGCATAGGTTGGATTACAAGAAGCTAATAAGAGAGATTACATATCTGCAAAAGTGGTTGTTGGTTGGGTTGAGGGTAACTTCACGTAGAAGTTAGGGTAGGCACGGAGCTTTTCTGTCTCAGATATTCAAACTCAGAGTGAGTCACAGTGGATATCTCCAATAGCCAGCCATAGGAAGGATGAACATTTAACAAAAAAAAGGAAGATAAACATAACTTCATAAGAAAACAAAACATTGCTCTCACCACTAATCAACTTTTTTTTTTAAATTCTCGAACTCGTAAGGTAGGAGGAGCCTAAGAAAGTCGAAAAAGAGAGATAACATTATTAATAGACAAAGGCCAAATTCAATGAAAATTCGAGATCCCAAGAAGTTGCTCCTAGCCTCCGAGGTGGAACTCTTTACTATATTTATATTTAGTGATCACAAAACTTTACCAACATAATGAATTGCTTATCAACGTTAACCAAGTATATTTTTTGGGTCGATTTTCTTAATCTCCACCATAATGTAGTAGACATATGTAGGAGGAGGCATCTTTAATTTTCCATGGTGTTGTAGAGTTCCAATTGGGTAAGTGTATTGAAGTTGAAGATGAACGCGTGTAAGCAGGGAATGGGATTTTATATATTAAGAAAATATCCACTTGTGTTGTGTGTGGGGGGTGAGTTGGTGGCAGAAGACCATTAATGAGAAGAATGGTTAGGTTTTTCTTGGGAAGGCCTCCATAATGTATTACGAAAGTGTTGTCTGGTTCCTTCCGTGACTGGACCCATTTTCATCCTTCAGTCTTTGCTCCCAATAATCTTTCTTTTCCATATTCTTAAGGAAAGATCTATTTATAAGGAATATTTAGTTTTGATTCAAGTGGTCCATGACTATGACACATTTGAATATTGCCTCGGTTCACTGCATCTGTTTAAAAGGAGGCACACCTATGTCTCAGTGGATTACATTATACAAACTTTTAGCTAACTCATTCACTCCTCACTAACTGCAGATGCCATAAACAAACAACAAATGGAAGAGAAAAGGAAAAATACAAAAGAGAATCACGAGAAATTGACGAACACTGAACCATCATACTATCATAGTTCAGAGTCAGGTTGAAGTCAGGGTCAACTACTGACCTGCTGGACCCACCTTTTTATATAAGCTTCCAGGTATCAGATTTGGTTAATTTCATACAAATTTCAATTTTACATATATAACATTAAAATAGGTATAAAATTTCTTAGTAATGGGTCTGTTTGTTGGTAGTAACAAACTAGTGATTTGTTGATATACCAAACGAATGATGATGTTTTGTGTACTCCAAAATCCAAATAGAAATCAAATGGAACATAATGCTAAATGATTCGTAAATATACTTGAGGGCTAAGTTTGAGCATTTACTCTAACTAATGGCTGATTTTTCTTTCACCATACCCAACACACCTCAAATGTCCATTTTGTCTTTAATAATGTAAAATATTTTCCTTTTGGATATTCATATCCATATCCGTAAGTTAAATTACAAAATTTTGGATATATAAATTCATAACCAATATGTCATTTTTGGATTTTACCATCCAGAAGCTTAATTGAATAACGTAAATGATCTTCCGGATGTCAAGATCAGTAAGTAAACATAAGTGAGATCCGGATCTCAATTCTCAGCACCATTTACAGTACACCATTTTGGATATGAAAATCCGAAACTCATAACTCATTTCCAGATATGACCATCTGGAAGCTTAAATGAAATACACAAATGACTTTCTGGATTTCAAAATCCGTATAAAACTCACTTCCGGATTTGTGCATCTGTAAGCAAAAATAAAATCAAGGACAATGTTGGATTTTAAATTTTGCGTTGGGTGCGTGTCATAAATGATATGGTGCAGGAAGCAATTGCCCTAACTGATACTTGCAATAAGTAGGCCCAACTTCTTCCACAATCAACTTGCTAAGAAAGGCCCAATATAAAGACCACTGCCCAATAATTGGTAGGATTTATGCAAGGAATTAGCCAATTACTTTCTGCACTTCATCAAATTTGAACTGTACCCCACTTATATGTGAAATCAAAAATTTCCTTAAATGAAAGAGGAGATCCCCTATGGACCCACTACATCATTTCCGATTTTTTCTAAAATGTTCGTGGAGAAGTTCACAACAAATAAGGTGAAACCAGATCGATATTTTTCACATCAACACGAGGATGAATTTTGAATTAATTATATTTTATGCAATATATTTGTTCTAATAGAAGAGGATGCCTCTCAACTAGAACAGTTAGTTGAGATCGATTAAACTTTGAGATGGTCACTGATTGTATCCTTGCAAGTTGTATGGAATCTAAGGAAAAGAAGGGGCTCCAAGATGGTCATTGATTGAATTTACCTGTAAAAGATACTCTGAGACTCAAGTCATGAAGAACATAAAATATAATGACTGTGGTCCCTAACCTCGGACATAAGCCTCTAAAAGTCAAGTTTACTTTGACGATCTTTAATCAACCTATATATCCCTTAACATCGGATTCGCCTCAAAATACTATAATATTTATTTTTAATATGTTTATAAACATTTAATTTATAAAAAAAATAACTTATAATATAGAGTTTTGTAGATGAAATTTAGTGAAAACATTCTATCTTAACAATAAATAAATATATATATATATATATATATATGAAAACTAGAGAAAAATCACTTAGTGAAAGACAATTCAGAATCCAGCCATTTCATTCTACCTCTACTAAAAAAGAAAAACTAGAAAATTATAGTTAAAATAAGTAAGTTGTCCACCTTTGCTGAGTGTCACAATTAAGTGTCGATGACGAACCCTTTATTTTTCTCAACAATTATTTTCTAGCAATCGAAGTGACATCGCGAAAACAATAATGAAACGATTTTATTTTTCAGAGATGTGAACTTAAATGAAAATAAAAATAATAACCAAATATTTTTTATTTTTAGTGAACATCGATAGAAAAAATGATAAATCAAATTCAAGAGGGCACAAACACATATCGTGTACAGTATATTTAAAAGCTTATTGTGGCATTGTTTCATGAGAGTATTAAAATGCTTTCTACAGAACCATCACATCCCTCCCTAATTTTCATTTTTCAAGTGGAATGCTGTTCATGTTTTGTTTAGTTAGCTACGTCTGAACGTGGATAGAGCGAAGGTTACTTCCAAGTTGACGTTATATATTAAATGACGGAAATAATTTGATTATTTCATCCAAATTTTTAGTCAACGTACATACTCACATACATGCAAAACCAAGCCTAAAGCAAAGTAAAAATGAAGTGCAACCATAGGAGAGATAGAGAGCAAATTCTAAGAAACAAAGTGATAATACGATGAAAAAAGGTTAAATATAAACATATATCATGTTTTTCTTTTATCTCATTTTCTATCGTATTTTTCTTCTTACTTATTTCTTTCTCTTTCTCAACCCCCGTTAATCTAGAATCGGGTGGGTGATTTTATTTTCCCGGGTTGAAAATTAAAAAAAGAAAAGAGTAAAAATAAAATGAAATAAAAAAGGTGAGTTTAGTTCCTTTTAATGTAATGGGATTAGTCATACTTCTCATTTATTTACTTATTCAGCTTTGCAATTTTACCATTATTCAAATTAATTGAGAATATTCTGTGCTAGCATTAAATCACCAAAATTATTTTTCTCTAATTTTAAAATTAAGCAGTTGTCCAATGTATGTTGGTAGTAGTAATGTATATTCTAACCTAACTTGGAACAAAAATAAATTACAGTGCTACACGATGTTTCATAGTTTATATGAACACGTATGTGCAAATAAAAAAAGTTATTATAAGAGCTCACATTTTGATGGTCTTGCTAAATTCCATAACATTTAAAGAACAGGCTTCATCAAATTCTTTCACCTTGGCAGCTTCACAAACTTCACTCCTTTAAACACCAGTTTTACATAACACAAACCATGCCTCAACTATCTTACATAAAGCAACAATTCAATATCCACCAATTTTAGACGTAGTTTCCCAAAGTATTGTTTTTTTAATTAGAATTTGAATTTAATCTCGATCAAAATATCGAATTAAAACTCCACTGCTAATTAAACAACAACACTGAAAGCGATTGAATGTACCAAAATCTAAATCTTTGCAGCAGTAAAGGTTTTGAGGAACAATAACCATCGAGATAGTTTTGTGTTAACCTTCTTCTCTTTAATGGTGTCCAAACTAGGCTTCCAACCTTTCCCCGACAACTGCCTACTCAAATACTCCGGTCTCCCTTCCACCATTTCTGGCAAAAACTCAGAGAAACCGTACTTCTCTTCGGCGTTCTCCGCCGCTTCCTTATTCTGCAACACTGCAACCTCTCTCTCAGGGTGGAACAGCCCTGCAAGCCAAGGAAGAAACCCCGAAGAAGAAACAAAATACTTGGAATGCAGAGCAGAGTTAACGATGAAGAGAATGCGGCGACTATCCTGGCTGCTCAACCCCACAGGCTTCCCTGGCTTCACCGGAACCATCACATAGGTTTTCTTCATCTCTAGCTTTTGGTCCGCTGGCAGCGGCGCTGGCCTTTTCTGCTTCACGGCGGAATGAAAATCAAGCACAACCTGTTGTGGGTGCTCCATCATGAGCTCCGCCGCCGTTAGCGGTTCGCGAAACTCTCGAACCGAACCATCCCAGTAGACGATTTTGCCGGTGGCATGATCTCTGGCTATTTGGTTTCCCATGAGAGAATATTTAATTGGTTTGAGTGAAGTTCCCACAACAGGGAATGTGAAAAGACTTTATATTGAGGGTTACGTTAAGATGTTTGTTAAACCGCTCCATCTTGTGAAGGATATAATGGTGGACTTGGTAGTTAGATTTTGCTGAGTCGTTGGGTTCGTGAAAGAGTTTTACAAGTACATTTTTTGACTTCGAATTGCCCTGTCTCCAATGTTTATTAATTAATCTCACAACAAAAAAAAAGATTGTTACTACTTCAATGTTTGATTAGATTATTGTGGGTTGATGTAGAATGCACCTTGAGTTAGGGTGGTGGTGACCAATCATATTGCTCTTAATTTTGCCTTCTCTATTCACCTAACAGCAAATGAATTCAAGGAACCGTTCAACTGCAATTTAGTGAATAATAATTTGATTGGGTTATATTATATTATATTATACTATAGTTTGTATATTGTATTTGACTCTGTATAATTTTATTGGCCTCTCAAATTTACCTGTCTTTTTCCTCCTAATTTTTTTCTCCTTCCACTCCTCTGCAATTTAATTCAACCAATTCTGGGTTGCTTGTCGGTGCTATTTTCCATAATTTTATTCTCCTCACCTTTTCTTTTCAGTCTCAGCAGTAGCAATTCTAATAGCAAATGTTTATTTTATATAATCAATTTCTTTTTTGTAGATAAACATTCTTAAAATATGTAAATTTATTATAGTGAAAATATATTTAGTTTCATGTAAAAAAAATTAAATCAAAAGAGATAAAAGAAAGATAAAAAAAAGTAAATTATAAAAAATATTGTAAAATTTTATTATAAATAAAGTAGAAGTAGGCGTACGTAAGTAAGTACGTGCATTGAAGCTAGGATACCCTACGTTGCTGGGTATCATTATTAATTTGACGTACCTTAATATGGAGGATGTGAATGTGACGAATTAATTTGCTCATATTGACTTCATGAAGCTACCACACTATTTGTATGCAAAATTCACTCCAAAACTTTTATTCAGATTTATGCAGTAATAGAGTAAGATGAAACAGGGCAGAAACTATTAGGCTCACGATCACAAAATTACTTGCTCTCGTTTTCATTTATTTTTATTCATGAAAAAAGAAGAAGCAAAGGTTACACTAGTGGATGAATTGAAAAACATTTGGATACCAAATATTAGGCTATAGTTAGAGTCCAACGAATACATATTCGAATAAGGGTTAGGAGTAAGTTGTAACTAAAAGTATAAATGTGAATGTTGCAAAGGTGTATTTTTGGAATCTTAACAACTTTCCCCCAATCCCAATTTTGTTATCATGGGACACTCAACTCAACCATGCAAATATAGTTTAACAAAAGTTGTCGGTGGTGTGTCTCCTTTGCCCCACCATTTCACACTCATTCACCACTTCATATATACTGCTGTAGATCCCCATAACTGCAATTATATACTTCAAGTACCCAGAATTTTAATCAATAAAGACTCTTTTCATCCTACAAATTATAACAATAAACTAAACTTAGATTCAATTTTTATTTTAATCAAAGCATTTGTTTTCTTTTTTTTTTAGCATTATAGGTCGAATACGATCCTATGCATAAATAATTTATCGATGTATTCTTGTAATTAAAAGTGGGAAGGAAATGCATATGTGTTGATCATCTACTCATAGGACCGTGTCGAAATAATAATCCATAAACAATTAATAAAACAATTAATGATAGACGAAGACGTGATCTTTTTAAAATAATATTAAATTAATACAATTATTTCTATATTTTCTAAAGTGTTGGAAATAAATATAAATAAATAAGAATATAATATCTTTTAAAAAAGTCTTACGTTAGCAAGTTAGTTCATTAGATTGACAAATTTAAAAATTAAAATCCATAATATGTTTCGGTTGAGATATGATTAAAGTTGATGGGTTACCTGAATTTATAAGCACCCATAACTTTTGTCTCTACTGTCCACGTTGCTAAAATAAGCTTATATCTCAAGTTTTCGTTTTATTTTTTCTTAACACATAATCAAGTAAGCACAATTTCAAAGGAGTAAAAAAATTTATATAGAATCTCTAAAATCAAACGAAATGAATAAATGTGCTATAACTTTAAATCTCACTAACCATAGAATCAACTCAAGAATTATCACAATCATTGCAAAGTCACGCTCATAATAGTAAAATCAAAGCATCTCACATGCCCACCTACCTTTTGGTTATCCTAATACTAATACAATCATTTCACTCATAATACAAAAATATTCTTCTTCTTTTTTTCTTTTTCCAATCCTTATATTTGTTTGAATAAAAAGAAACAAATATAATTACAGTAGAAAATGAGTTTTCTTTTATTGGATTTAGATCTATGAAGCTCGGACACTCCTCGTATATGGCGTGTTGGTGTCCGATACTTGTGTCGGACACCCACACTCGTATGACACCTGTAGGACACGTTTCCGTGAAGTGTCCAATTCAAAAAGTATTTGTTAGATTTCTGATAATTTTAATACGGTTCTAACACAATTTTAAAAAGAAAAAATACATTAATTTTCTAAAAATTCAAATTTTATTGTATAAATTATTATTATGATTATAAAAATAAGAAACAAATCCTTGTGAACCAGTCATGAAAAACATCTTTATGCTCCAAAAACTAATTTGGAACATACTTGTACACAAATCTTTATTGTCAATTTATATAATTCATAATTATATAATATATAGATCCGTGTCTATTTTAGAAATTTTACGTATCTCCGTATCCATGTTCGTGTCGTATCAGTGTTTGTGCTACATAGCTTTAGATCCAAGTGCGGAAAAGTTATCTTAGAAAGAGCGTCACCATTTTTACATTTTACATGAGATTTTGAACAAAAATGATACGTAATTAATTAATAAATATTAATAAAATAATTATGTAATATATGTTTTATATTATAACAAAATGAACATTTAAATAATTTAATTTTGATATTTTTTGAAAATATTAATTTTTATCTGAAATACATTTTTTTATTGAGATCTTATAATTATTTTTTACTTTTTTTTATTTTTTTTTTCTAAATTATTTTTATATTAAATTACTTTACTATTTTATTATCATATAAGTCAAATCATCTACACACTTTTCATCCACACCTTCTTTGATCCAAATAATTTTACTCTTTACTTTTTTTTTCAATTCATTATTCAATTTAAATAGTATAAAATAAGATAAATGAATGAAAAAAACTGCAAATATATTTAATTGATTTAAATTAATAAAATCAAAATATAATTATTCTTTTATACCATCACTTTAGTAGGATGAAGTTATTTTCTCTTTGAAATCGTAAATGAAGTTGAATTTGAATTTGTGATTGAAATTACTCTATAATTAATTATAGTTAGCACCCATAGATTCTATCTTATATATATAGGAGAAATAATTTGCGTGAGTGATTATGGGGAATTTTTTTTCCCAATAAATACATGTTTTTAAGTCTATGTATTAATGGGGATAATTCTATAATATAATCATTTATGTAGTTTCTAAAAGTAAGATTTTTTTAGGCATAATTTTGAGTGATGTGGAATCTTTAAAATTTTCTCTCGTTTTCACATCATCAACAAATCATACAAAAGATAAATAAGTATACAGTCTTCTTTAATAATATGTCCTATTTAAAGCTATATAATCAATCTTGCAATGTCATTACTAATTTATATAGATTCTAAAGTAATAAAATTCTCTACTTCCAAAATTAGAAATAAAAACTAATTTTATAGACAAAAATTAATTAATTGCTATAATGGTTAAATTAGAGATATTTTAGAAACTAAAAAAAATAATTTCTAAATTAATTTTTATTATTGTTAAATAGTTTTTAAATTGGTATCTAATTAACTACCAATTATTTAGTTTCTAAATTTTATTTCAAAAAAATTGTTCCAAAATGTATTTCATATATTTTGAAAAGTTTGTTATGGAAATCTTACTTCAAAAATCATGTTTCGAAAATTATGTGCTAAAAATCATGTTGCAAAAGAAGATTTATAGAATAGGTAGTTTGGAAGTCACTTTTAAGGGGTAAAATAGTTATTTTAAAATTAATGAGAGTGTATTTAGAAATTATTCGGGTGCAGGAAGAAAAGCCCAGATACCTTTCATGATTGGGCTGCAAGACATAAAGGTTTGGGCTGCTAAAGTGATTTCTGGATTGGATTCGATCTCTAAACTATTTTTTATTAATTTGAACAAAATGCATTATTAGTATGGCAGATTCGATATATCCCAAAATATCTTTAATGAAAAAATTAGTGTTTAGGTAAAATGTACATCCAACTCAGTTCTTGCGAAAGCTCTAATGTTTTTTAACAAATAAAAGTTTCGCAACAGTCATTCGGTGGTGTCTCAACGGTGCTGACGCGAGTTCCAATGCTACCACAATTACGAGAAGAATAAGAATGGAGATGCTTGGGTTCCTTTTTATTTAAGTTTTCAAGCTTCCGCGCTACTTCAAAGTGATCACATAAAAATAAAAGGTGCATTGCTAGATTGAACGTGGGTTGAGTTCAATTTTATCTAAATCCTAATTTTTATTTCATTAATAGTATTTTTTTTTCTTATATTGGTTGAAGTCTAAAATCATTCTGGTGCACCAGAATCTGCCTATTAGTATTGCTCCACATTTTAAGTATGAACTTGAACATCCTCCACCGTTGGTTCAGAGGTACCATGTTAGTGTAAAGTTGGAAAAAAAATAGACAGAACACAAGTTTTAGAAGAAATTGGCCAAATTGGTTGAGGTGAGAGGGGGATTACTCCAAGATAGTATCCAAAACGGGATTCCATCGTACTTGATTCCCCAACCTCGGACACACAGGGAAAACGGTAACCTCGTTTTCCACATCCCTTTCAATTGACCTCGAAATCAGCGAGGGTGAAACCTTCGCCGTATTCATTCCCCTTGTCCTCTTTTTCTGGCTACTCTGTGTCTCAGCAATGTCCATCTCAAACTTGGAAGCCTTGGAGTGGACCCTACTAACCGGCAACAGCAGGTAAACCTTCCCCGCTACAAGCTCCTCATCGGCCAATAAAGCAGAAACCCGTCCCGTTCTACGGAGTTCGTCCAACGGAGTGATGACGTGGCCGAATTCTTCTATCATTATCTCCCCCGATTTCACGGGTAGCTTCATCTCCCGAGTGTTCCCATCACTTTCCAACAGAATTGCTGTTTTCGTAGGTTTTCTTCTCTTCCTCAAAATGTCCCCAACACTTGCAACGTTTGAGATACAAGAAGAAGGAACGTTCCCCATCTACTAACGTTGTTTTTTATACAGAAGATGTTTGATTTTGTTTAGTGTGTGTTGTGTGGTGGAAGACGAGAGTGATGAATATATAGGGTTTACGAAAGGGGGTATGCTTAGAAATCCGTGGACTCACAATTTGAGTGTAAAGGTATGGTTGTGGGAGTGACGCGAATTTTTGGCTTCCATGGAGAAGTGGTGTTCAAAACGCGGAATTTCTTTGTTCTATTACTCTTTTTTCTCGTTGACTCTTTACTTTTCTCATTTTTTTTTCTTCTTTTTAAAACCTCTACACAGTTCGATAATCATCGTGCTTTTGTAACTCCAAAAAAGTTAGTACATAACAGGAAAAACAATTAAAATTATAGCAGAAATAGATACAAAATGATTCAAATGAATAAATATTATAATTTATTAGAAATGATAGTTTATTAAGTCTAATTCACGTAAAAGAAAAATAAGATCAATAAATTTTATCTTAATTTTAGTCATTATAAATTTTTAATACATTGAGGACAAAATATTTTAATCGTGAAACTAAATATTTATTTGATAAGAAATTATATAATACACTATGAACTTTAAATTTAATTTAATAGCACAAATCAACTTATAAAATAAGTCTTATACCTAATTATATATCATAATTTTGGCTTTATCACTTCTTTGACATGATTATTTATACATTAGAAGTAATAATAAATGTGAGATGCGATCGTGGACTTTTCCTGTTTTGAAGTATAGTGGGAGTCAGATTCCAACTTTGAAGGATACGAAATTGTGGGTATAAGAATTGAGAATGACAGAAAAGGTTTTTTTTGACTAAAGTGACATTAATTTTAATTTAAAAATAAAATAATAATCATTTTAATATTAAATATTCATTTACATTTTAAATATCATGATAGTTTAAAAGAGAGATTTCATTAAATATAGTCAACCAAAATTTAATGATAAAAATTAGTTAGCGATACTAATAACATGGTCGTATATGAAAAGACTATTATAACACCTTCTCTCAATTTTAAGAATTTAAATTTTCATTTATTATATTTTAGTATGTAATAAATTTTATTTTATACAAATAAAGAAAACGTTTGAAATGCAATAAATAGTGTAATAGAAAAAAGTATTTTATCTTTTTAAAGTGGAAATAAATAAATAATACGAAACTAAAAACGTCCAATAAATAATACTATGGATTTTTTTTCTCACATAGATATGGAATTTTTAAAATTTTATAAAATAATATTTATAATGTATCATTGTCTCAGCATGCATTCTGTAATTTTCTTTGTTTAAGTTTCTTTTTTAATGAAATAGTTTGTTATATAAATATCCCCTCAATTTCATTTTATATGTTGTTTACAGTATTTTTGTGTTGTGAAATTTTGATGAATAAAGTTCATTAATAATATCTTTTATGATAAAAAAATATAAATTAAGGACCTATAAACAAAATAAATCTTTGATAAAAAAAATTATAAATAGGGCTTACATATTGAGTGCTCTAATTCAAGGGTTCTTCATCTCTCTTAACTAAATCATTTTAACGTTCACTGTGAGGGTCATTCAATGTATTTTTATTATTATTGTAAATAATTAATATTTCAATAAAAAATTATTATTAGAAGAGTTATATTATTTGGTCATCAAACTTCAAAATAATATATTTTGTCTCTCTTATTATTCATGTTCGTTTGATTCAGCTAATATTTAATTTGTTATAAAATATAATTAAAAAAATAAAAATTATTATTTTTTAATTATTTTATTACAATCAAGAAGAGTTATGGTTTTTTATTTTAAGAAAAAATATTATTCTAGTAAAATTAAAAATACTTTTATTGTTATATATATAAAAATAAACAATAAATTGATAAAAACAAAAATTCGAATAAACGGTGTTATGTGCACATAAGAAAGAGATACACGTAAGAGGTAGGACCGTGTACTAATAATAGATCTTATTCTGATATCTCTAAATATTTTAACATTTTTATTGTTTAAAACTGTGGGGTTTTTTACAAACAGATCTTATTTCAATATCTCTAAATAATTTTATTATTCTTGGAGAGTTATGTACTAATAAGTACCCATTTATTTCTCTTTCAATACATTTTTTAATAAAAAATAAAAGATTATTATAATCAAATAAACATATTAACTATTAAAAGATAAATATTAACTTGTTTTTCTAGAGAAAAATTAAACTAAAATAATAATTGATAAAATCACCAAAATAGTTAATAGAATAAAAAAAAAAAAAAAACCTAAACAAAAAAAAAAAAAAAACCAAGGAAAAAAAAAAAAAACCTTAAAAACTTAAAGGAAAAAATTATAAAAATTTTAATTTAAAAAACATTAAAATTT
>Ga0123342_1003852_pt1 | contig 23595 bp, 10 predicted proteins | sample Turbeawhitnodule_FD_89960 | JGI IMG/M metagenome (GOLD analysis project Ga0123342, IMG submission 89960) | Root nodule microbial communities of legume samples collected from Mexico - Turtle bean Mexico white nodule | ecosystem: Host-associated > Plants > Roots > Nodule | place: Mexico: Nepantla... | reverse complement strand
TAAGTGGAGCATCTATTTTCTTTGTCTTGGTGTGTTGAAAGTTTTAACCAGGTATGACTTATGTATAATGGGTTGAGACACCCCTAAAGTGTCTCACTTTATTTTATTAATTTATTGCCGAAATAAAAAGGTAGTGTTTAGACTTCTTGCAAGTAAAAGAAATCTTAATAATGAAGTTAATTCTTTTTAATAAATTATTGTGATTGTATATATTATAGTAAGACTATAATTTTAAAAAAAAAAAACATGCATCCAAAAATGGATTGTCTATGTGTATCATATTGTTTTCATATTATGAATAAAAATGTTGTTTTTGTTGACTAATTTTTTTTTAAAATAAAATATGTTTCAAATATTTCTAATAGTTTCACATTCTTTATAAATCTAAATTATAAATAATTAATAGAATTCTAAATTTTGAAGTAAATAATATTTCAGATACAACAATTTGACCTTAATATTACTATCATAATACTATGTGAGCATAATTAAATTTGAAACGAAAACTGAGAGGTGATGATCATGCAGGGCACGCAGGGAAACTTGTGTTTGTAGTTTATAATAAAGACAAGAACACACGGCGAAACAGGTGGGAACTGAAACAAAACACTCCTCGAATCTAATAATTCCACATTTTTCCAACGCAATTTTTCTGTCTCCAACCACATTACTGCTACTTTCTCTTTTCTTTTGCCTGGTCAACATCAATTATCAATAATTAGTGCTTGCACGTAACTTATCACAAAGGAACCACCTTCCATGGGAATAATGCAAAAAACAAAAAGAAAAATGGAACTATTACAGCTTAATAACATTCTTCTTCTTCCCCAAAAGGAGAGAAAAGCCTTAAGAATCAAACTTTCATACCTGTCTATCTTCACTAAACCAGTTGGCACAACCAATTCTTCACTTTCAACTCACACAACCAACTCTGTTATAATTAATTCTCAAATATTATTAATTTCATTCAATCACAATGTTTGAAGTATTGTTTAAGTTTAGTATTTTAGTCACATTTAAAAAAAAATAGTTTAGTAGTTAAGAAAGAAGAGTGTTTATAAACAATTTTTTACCTTCACTCCTTGGTAATATGAGAACTTTTAGCATTATTGAAACAAATTTACACTGGAAGATTAAGATAGAAAAATTGTCTGTAATTTTGTTTACTTACAAATGGTGTGAATGTTTTGAAATCAATTATGTTTAAGGTTTAATGTTTTGTTTTTAAAAAACATGTACAAAAACTAAGAGAAAAAAAGTTATTCATACTAACAATCATATATTTTAACAAAATTGAATTTAAATAAAAATTATTTTCATTTGTTAAAGTGATGTATTTTAGTATCTAAAAAAATTGTATCTAATTTAAGAACTAAAATTATAAATAATTTATAAGATTTTTCGTTTTTAATCCATAAAAAACATGGATAAGTTGTAATGAAATTATTGAATATTAAAGTGAATAATATTCTAAATATTTTTGTATGGATCGAGAATGTTTTGTCTTTATTGTTACTCGTACACTTTCACTTTTTGACATCTACTCCTAATAGGTCTCTCGGTTAGAATGTAAGGAGTATTTGTAAAAAGTTTTTGAACGCTTAAACCAGTGTTCGATGGATGAAGATAATACATATTATTAGATGTATACTTTACCTTAACGTCAACCTAATCATAAAAATATATTGATCTTCTAAATTAGTTGGTTTAGATTAACACGAATACTACCGTTAATCCTTATATTATTCAAATCATCTTTTATAAATCTAACTTTAAGATATCTTAATTTTTAGATTGTCGAAAATCAACTAATCTCAGTTATATAATATATTGTTTGAATCATTTCAACTTTTATAATAACAATATCAATAAACTTGAAAATAATAGAGTTTATTTTGCTTAAATTTAAAAGTAATATTGTAATTATAAAGTATTTCTTAGTTGCATTCAGCTTGTTAAAAAAATTATTGATAGGAGTAAAACCTTTTCCATAACTTTAATAGATGGTAGGAGATTAATTATGTGATTCGACCAATAACACGTTATAAAAGATCCAAAAGATAAAAGGTTTAGACAAATTAGCTAAAGTGTTTGTTTGTGTTTTGCAATTAGAGTAGATCAGTAATCATTTTGCTGCCATTTCTTCGGCAAATAACACTCTTTCGACCTAAAATAAACCCAATTTTGACGTGAAGCATCTTAACTAATGATTTAGATTTCTACTAAATCAAATTGATATAATATAATAAAAATATTAATTTTGAAACCTAAATCTTTTTTAAAACTCTGGATTTTAAAAGTAAAAAAAAAAATATTTAATTATATAATTAAACTTGATAAGATCTAAGAGATGGATGTGAGAAAAAACACAAGTGACGCAAGCCATCACAGTCTTGTTGTGTAATTACCGACACAACAATGGTAAAACCACACACGGCAAACCCACCGTTTTCTAATTACTTTCTTCTCTTTCTCATTTTTTTTATTGGGATTTCATGAATTATTAATAATTACTGTAGAAGAGACATATATAAATAATATAAGAAAAAAAATTTCATTTTAATTATTATTAATCTTAATCTTTAAATGCTGTGAGAGTATTAGTATAATACGATGATCTAAAGAGAAAATTATGATTTTTGTAATGAATTTTATCAAAAAGTTTAGAAAAAAATATATTTAAATTTTGTGACCTCAACTATTAAGTGATTTATTAAATTTATAAATTTTTTAGTTAAGTTTTAAAAAAAAATATGTTTTATCTTTGAAATTACTTTTTTATTTTCTGATATTAATATTTCAATCCTAACAACACAATTGTTTTAATGCTACTAAGGAAGTTCAAAAGATGAAATTTACTAAAGTTTGGTTAGAATGTGATTCTTGGTTTGTGTTGTGTTTACTGTTAGGATAAATGTTTATTGGAGGTTTCGGAATCCATGAAATATTTGTCTTAATTACTGTGAAAAAATCAGGTTTAGGATTACTCATATTTTTCGTGAAGGGAATGCGTATGCTGATAAGTTGGTTAATTTATAATTTATTCATAGAGAATCATTTCATTGGTATAATAGGCTTCCATCTAGTCTTTCTTAGAATTTTTTATGAATAGGTATAATCTACCTATCTATCATTTTTTTGTAAAAATATGGGTTTTGGCCTACTCTTTCTTTTTTTTTTCTTTTTTTAATAATATTATTTTCATGTGATGGGAGATGATTATTGTTATTTGAAATGTCAGCGTAGCTGAGATGTCAAGTTGTATAGTAATGCCTAACTATTAAAATATTGTTGAATAATATATTTATAGAATTTTAAAACAATTTTTAAAAATAGCATTAAAACACATTTAAAGGTCTGAAACATTTTTATGTTTAATGTTTTAGATTTTACAATAATATTAAATTATAGTACAAATAGGTATAAACTAAATTTATTTTGTAAGTCTATTTTATAAGATGAGTTAAATTTAAAAATTACTTTATAAGAACTTTTTAATAAAAAAAATTCTTTTTTAGTTTCTTTATTCAAAATTATAACTCTCATTATTTGAAAAAACTATATAATTAAAAGAAAACATTTTAGAAGCGATTAATCTCTTGAATAAATTATGATTTTGTCCTATCGATCAAGAAATAATGCATATATATATATATATATATATATATATATATATATATATATACGAGAGAGACAATAATTATTAATTGATATTTAGTTCATTTGTAATTATATTTATATGCACATTCGTATATTTCTCACATCATAATTAATTTCCTCTGAAAAATCTTATTGTTCCTTTCATTTCATTTTATGCATAAAGCTCGATCATAAAACATTCTTGAAGGATTCCAAGTTATGTTATTGCTAATATATTGGTTTCACATTTATATTTAATCATGTGGTTGTTAAAATATAATTTCTTGACATTTTAATTACTAATTATAATTATTTATTTTAGTCCTTAAAATAATTTCTCCCTTTGAAAACAATTAATTAAATAATCCATTATATATGGTTGCCATTGTACCTAAAAAGAGTGGCAATGTTTTTCTTTTTCTTTTTATATTTGCCACCTTTTTGTGCTTTGAATGAATTGAAAGAAGGTGGCAATGTTAAATTTGCGAAAGGATGAGATGAATGATTATGATTTGTCATTATCAAGTGCTAAGAACAGTGATTATTAATAATTAAAGACAAGTTCTCAAGAATAATCCACTTTACGTCTTTATTCATTATATAATTGCCTCCTTTTTTTCCCGTGTATATACAGAGTAAAATACGTGCCTTATAGTAAATTATTTTTTATTTTAAGTTAATAAGTATTATTCATAATGCATAGTTAATTTAACCATTTCTCAAAAATATTTTGTTAATTAATTTTCTTTATTTAATTAATATAATGACCATTGTTTGATTCACATAAAAACAAAATACACTACTTCTTCGTCTTACTATACGTTTTTATTTGTGTTTAGATTAATTCATGTCATTTTCTTCGAAAACTTTCTATGGAGTTCTTAAAAATATTAAATATTTGTGATAAAAAAAGTTAAAAACTGGTTCAAAGTGGATCAACAAACTTTTCTAAACAATTGATTTATAACGAGGTTTGTATTATTTGTATATTATGAAATATCATTATTTTTATTTGATGTGGGATCTACAAATAATATATTAATTATTTTTAAAAAAATGTTATTTTTTGTTTTTAATATTATTAAATTATAATATTATATTTGTTTAACGTTATTTTATATATTATTTGTATTGTTTTATTAATGGTGATTTGATTAATAAACCTTACATCGGTATGGTCCAAATTTTTGAAAGAGTTAATTTCTCCTTCAATTCTATATAACAACATTGAAATGACAATTAACGTGATTTTATGTAAAACATTGAAGAATCGATTATAGATTCATAACTAATTTCGAGTTTGTGCAACAATTTTTGTGTTAGATAAAAAAATATACTAAATTTTACTGAAAACATTCAAACATAAAACTATATCAGTTTACGAGTTTCTACTTAGAAAGGAAGGACAAAATAAGATAAAATTTTGAAATTAACTTTTACAATATATAAGCATTTAATATTTTTATTTTCAATTTACATGTAAGTTAATTTTACCTTGTGAAAAAGTACTTTATTTTATTTTACGGAGATGGTTATTCAAAATTTTAATGGTCTTGTTTTCATTCACTAAAAAAAAAGCAAGGACAAAAAAAAATCTTCAAATTTAGTTTATAATCATCAAAAACATATTAGATAAATTTATTTATTTATTTTGAGATTTAAAATTTAAGATCCAATTTGGCTTAGTTTGACTTAGGTCAAACGCAATCTATGTCAAACTTAGTTAAACCAGTCCAAGTTTATCCAAGTTAACCTTAGGTCGAGTAAGCCTACACCTAGGTCATGTTGAGTAATCCTAAATCCACTTAAGATAAAATTGACGAGAGCTCACTTCAGGTCAAATTGGTTTAGGCATAATTCGAATTGGGCTAACCCAGATCTAAGTTAAACCAATTCAAGCATATCCACATCAAGCTAAATTGACCAAGACCAAGTCAGGCCAAATCGACGAGGCTCAGATCGAGCTAAAACGAGTTTAGCCATTGTCAAGTTTAAGTTAGGAAAAACTTAACTCGGGCTAAGCCAAATAGGGTCCATGTCAAGTCGAGTGAGCCTCAATCCAAGTCATGGTGAGTTAAGTTGGGCCAAGATAAGGCTAAATCATCTTAGGTCTACGTCAGGCTTAGTCAACTTAGGTTTGGGTTAAGCCAAGTTGAGTTGGGCTTGTGTTGGCCAAGATGTTTGTGCCTATGTCAAGTCAAGTTGAGGCAGAATCGTGTTGAGCTAAGACAATTAAACATGCATGAGTCAGACTCATGTCAAATTGAATTGGATCAATCTCATGTAAGGCTGATAAGGTCGAGTCCAATTAGGTTGGGTCGATACGGGGCCAAGACGAGCTTGATTAAAGTAGGCCAAGTTATGTTGAGACTATGTTGAGTTTGGTCCATGTCAAGTTGAGTTGATTTGATCCCATATTAGGTTGAGTTAGATAGAATTAGGTTTGACCCAAGTTAGATCAAGTCGAATGTACTCAGCATTGAGCTAAGTCAGGACAAATTCAAATAAAGTCGACTTAGGATGGTGTATCAAGTTGGGTCAAGTAAATTCGATCTCATGTTAGGTTGAATTAGGTTGAAACCACATTGTTTAAGTCAAGTTGGGCACAAGTTATGCCATATTGGGTCGGATCCATGTTAGATTAAGTCGAGTTAAACCTATATTAAGTAGAGTTAAACCCAAGTAAGGTCGAGTCAGGCCAAATCCAACTCAAGCTAAGTTAGGATATGTCCAAGTCAAACCTATGTTAGGTTAGGACCAAGTTAATAAATGTTAGGTTAGGTCGAGTTGAGTCAAAACTCAAGTTAAGATGGATCGAGTTGGACCCACACAATTTAGGTTGGATCGAGCTCAGGTCAAGTTTGGACTAAGTCAGGTTGAATTCAGATCAATATCGTTCGAGTTAAATCAAACCTGGATCAGTACAGTTTAAGTCAAATCAAACTCATGTTAAGTTAGATCCCGTCAAATCAAAATCAGGATGAATGAACAAGGAGCAACCTCAAGTCATACTTGATCGACTCAAACAAAACTCAAATCAAATAAAATCGAGTTAAATCTAACTCGACCAAACCCATTATAGTTTAGGTCTAACAAAATTAAACTCGGTTTAATGAAGTAAAACCTAAATCAAACTAATTTAAATATAAATATAAATTTAATATATTTAATCTGAATTTAATTCTTAGATTAAAATAATCCAAATCAAATTAATTAGTTAAATTGATTTAAATTATACATCCAATGTATTTTATTGAACTAGACTTGAAAAGTCCAACTATCACCACTATTAAAAAATCATTTTACTTCATTATTTTAACATGTTTGGAGTTTATTAAGGTAAGCAATAATTTTCTATAAACAAAATGTGATGATATATCACTTGCCACTTATCTACCAAATCTCTTTTGAAAGATGGTACCACGTCAATGAAAATCAAACGAGGGACCCACCAACCAAAGAAGAATAGGATTCTCAATAATACACATAACACATGCCCATTCCATTCATTAAATGCATAACACAAACAGATAAAACTGCATTCATTTTTCATCCATGCATACGTGGCCACTTTTTACCTGTATTACCTGTCGGCACTCACTTCCACCGCACGATCAAACCGCGCCTTCGATCAACGCTTCCAACCCTCCTGCCTCCACAACCATTGCCTCACACGGATTCCACGCTTTCCCGTTTAACTTGAGAGAACGCATATTTAAAAAATTGTTTCAATTCAGCTAGTAATTTTAATTTCAAATAATGAATAAAAGAACTTAGATACGCTTATATTTCATAAAATATATAAAGAAAAAGAAGGTGGCTTAACAATGAAAACTATAGTCAAAGATATAATTTAATACAGCGGAAGTTTCACTTAGTAATTTAATTGTGTACGACCATAAACTAATATGATCGATGATGTTACATGTATGAAGAGTTTTGTGGCACTTTAAATTGAAAGGTACTTGGAGTTGAAGAGGCACACCCTTGTTTATCGGAACGTCGTTGCTACATACAAACGTTGTTGTTTTCAGATAAACACGTGACTATCTATTGTTCTGTTTCTCGCAACATCAACAAAACCAAACTCCCAACCTATGGCAGAGCTCCAAACCAAGGCTGAACCAGCTTCGGTTCCGGCTCCGGCGACGGTGGAACCCCAGTTGGCTGAGGCACTTGACTCTGCTAGCAAGAAAGCGACGGCGGCGGTGCCTGCTCCGGTAGCGGCGGAAACCAAAGCTCTTGCTGTTGTGGAGAAGGAGAAGGAGAGTGAGAGTGAGTTTTTGTTTTTTCGTTGATCAAAGTTTCAAACTTTTGCTTTCTCTGAATCATGGGTTGTAGTCAAAATCCAACTTTTACCACTACATGATGAGAAAAGAGATGCAAAGATGAAGGAACCTGAATAGTGTTTTTTGATTGTACGACATGATCTGTTACATGGTTTTGATTAGTACTGTTGCTTGAGTTTCTCTTTTTGTTTATATGCGTATAGTTTTTCTTTTCTTTTTCATTCACGTTCAAGTTTCTCTGCCGTACTGTTTGTTTTGTGCTTCGTTTTGGTGCTGATTAGTTTCCATGGGAATGATTGTCGGTTGTCATGAAATTTGCAGCTTTTCGTGATTGACTTGTCTGGTTTTGGTCAGTACTACTGTATGAATGTGGTGTTTGTGACTGTTTTTGATTTGTATCTGGTTTCTGAGAAAGCGTTGGGAAATGGGAAATGAAAGGAAATGGAATTAAAGAGTTATGGCTCTTGTTCTGTACTGATTCTTACTTACAAGGGCTACTAAGTTGGAAAATTGTTGCATTTTAGTATTGAAATGGTTCTCATCTGTGTTATGTTTTGTGATCTTGTTTCCTCTTTCATTCAAGATTTTTTGTATGGGATTAATTTGATTTTTTTGTATGGGGAGAGCATTTAGGAAAAATTCAAGGAAAAGTTTTCATTTTGTATGTAAATTATAAGAATAATTTTCCTCTCTTATTTGATTATTCTCTTCATGGCTCTCCCCATCAGTTATCTTCTTGATGATGAGTATGCTTTTTTCTTGTGTCTTCTTTTTAGGGTAACGTCACTTTCCTTTTGGTTTGCAAAGTTGGCTCCACCCATTTTTTATGCTTAGTTTAGAAGCATAATTGTTTATCTATCTTAGCTGTACTAGTTTATGCATCAAGCTAACTGAACTGTATTTACAGCATATTCTCTTCTATTTGTAATGATTTATACATTTCTAACTAGGATCCACTGCTATACTAAAGCAATTCTCTTTAAACAAAAAGCATGTTAATAATTTCTTGTTCTATACGTTAGTGCTCAATATCTTCAAATTATCATAAAACATTGTCCCCCAATGTTGGGAGGAAAGGTCTTTTTCCACTTTGCTAATGATGCTTTGATTAACAGGAAGAGTTATTCTAAATTTTCTTCTTTTCCAGCTGGCTTTCTTTAATTTAAAGGACATGATGAGAAAGTGTGCATCTTAATTAGAATCTGATGATAAATAACATTGATGCAATTTTACCTTTGAGATCATTGCCTTTCTTTACCATTTTTCTTTTGGTCTAACAGAGACCCCACCAGAACCTGTAAAAAAGAAGGCCACAGGTGGATCCCTTGATAGAGGTTAGTGTTAAGACTTCTCTCATTTCAGTTTACATTCTCTAGTTTATTTTATTTTTTATCTTGATTATGTAGTGATTAAGATCTAATATATGGTACTTTTTGATTTATAACTACTTGAATTAGTCAATTTGAGATGCACCATCTAGTTTCTAGACTCATTGCAAATGTACATGCATTGATTTCTAGCTGATACTTTGCTATAAATATAAATCCTCCTATGTAACATGAGTATATGCTGATACCAACTTATGTTAAGAAACATCTTTCAAAACATGCTTCCTAGAGAAGATTGTTGACTAATTAATTTTTCTTGGTAGCATATATCTTCATTAACAAATGACTGATGCAAAAATTCTATGGTGAACAGATATTGCTCTTGCAGAAATAGAGAAAGAGAAAAGGTTTTCTAATGTGAAGGCATGGGAAGAAAGTGAAAAATCCAAAGCAGAGAATAAGTGAGCCTTTATTTTAATTTCATCTTGCACTTTGCCAATATAAGCATAAAAGTAAAACCAAGCCACATTGCAAAAAGAAAAGAAAATTTGAGAACCTATAAAATAATTTCAGTGTTGGGACGGTTGGCATGACACAATAATCCTCCAAGTCCAAACCCTTCATAAGTTCATATGATTCAAGATTAATGATGAGGCTTACCAAAAGAAAAAACATTTAAGATGATTGTGAGCTGCAAGCCAATATCTCATAGGAGGAATATTTCTACAACTTTGAAGTGTTATTTTAGAATCTTTATGTTCAGTTTTTCCTGAACTAATAGAAATTTTTGTGATATGCTAACAGAGCCCAAAAGCATCTCTCTGCTGTTGCTGCTTGGGAAAACAGCAAGAAAGCAGCTCTTGAAGCTCAGCTGAGAAAAATTGAGGTAATACTTGTTGTTCAGCTATTGGTTAACACAATGACTTTGTTTTTTCTACTATTCATGATATCATGATGCATCTTACACTGCACACAGAAGAGCATTTCCTTTTTTAAATCTGTAATTTTAAACAACATAATCAAGATAAAAAAGGAGAACATAATGTAAGAATTTATGCTGTCCTGTGTAACATAGAATAATATAAATGAATACATCACTTCTTGCTGGGTCATTCAAGAGGGATTCATAGAAGAGATTTGATGCCAATGAGTCATGAGTTAAATCATACAAGACTGTAACATCAGCTCCAACTCCAAATGTTAAGACATAGAGTTTTGGAATCTGACTGTAACATCAGCTCCAACTCAAAATGTTAAGACATAGAGTTTTGGAATCTTCTTTCTTATTATATTGTTTAACGTTTTCATTTCTATTCAATATAAAACTCACTCAAACTTGGATTTTTAACACTTCTGATGACAAAAAACCATATCTTTTTATCCAACAAATTCTCTTTTCTTCGCCCTTGTCACATTCTGATGAGACATGCAGAACCTTTATCCAATTACTCTCTTGCTTTTGTCAAAATGGTATAAATACCTAAAGAATCAAGCTTTTCTTAATGAAATGAGCAACTACAGTCTGGAACGTGCAAAAGTTAATACTTCTTTTGTAGATAGAATTTGGCCATATCCATCTCATAGGTGTCCTATCTCTTTCAAACCATAAGAATACAAAGTGACTCAAAAAACTCCAAATTTGACAGCACAAGTTAAACATGGCTTCTCCTCGGAGGGGACCCCTGTGCTTCCTTCCATTCAAATGATCAAACTCAAAAGGAGAAACATTTTTCAACACAAATTTTTTGAGTTTCATTTTTAGACAAGGTCTGTGTAAATATTTTTATATTATTAATTAATTAACATTTACTCTAAAAGAAATCACTTCAAAAGTCAATAATTTTACTATATCAGATAAATTATGATGGGGTAGCCTAAAATTTTTCAAGGTGATAAATTCTAAGAAGTGTAATTCTTATAAATGACCAAAATCGGTTTGATTGGTCAAACATATTTTTCAAAATATTTGAATGAACTTTCTAGGAATTAAAAAGTCATATTTTTATCAGATAAATGATTCATTAAGGATTTTTTTTATAAAGCAGAACTTTTATTTTAATATAAGAAATACAGATTCTCATTTTTATGCATGCAAATTATTTTGTAAGAAACATGACTAATAACCAACTCTTATGAGAAAAAAACATTATTTTCTGAAAGTTTCTCTTTTGAAATCTTAATCAAACATGGTAAATCACTAGAAAAAAATTATTAAATATAAATTAATTTTAGAGATCAAGATAATTAATCACTATATTGATTAAATTAGAGATCATTTTATAAATTAAACAATTATTGGTATTTAAAATAGTTTCTATTATTAATATAAATTTATAAGTAGTTTTTTAAATTGATATCTAATTATTAGTTACCAAGATTTTACCTACTAATTACTTATGTTCTAAATTAGTCTCTATGACTAATTTAGAATCTAAAATATTAGTAGTTAAAACTTTGTAGCTAATTTAACTATCAATTTAGAAACCATTTTATAATATTAGATACCAATAAATTTTTAGTCTTTAAATTAATATCTAATTAAGTTAATACAATGACTAATTATTTTTTATTTCTAATTTAATTACTATTTAATGATTTTTTTTAGTGAATGAAGTAGAGTGGGATAAACATAGAAGCACTTAAGAGTATTATTACATTAAACTTTTTAACAGTCTTATTATGTCTAAGCAGGAACAACTAGAGAAAAAGAAAGCAGAATATGGTGAAAAAATGAAAAACAAGATAGCCTTAGTTCACAAGCAAGCAGAGGAGAAGAGAGCAACGGTTGAAGCCAAGCGTGGGGAAGAAATTCTGAATGCTGAGGAATCAGCTGCAAAATACCGTGCAACTGGAACCACTCCAAAGAAGGCCTTCGGATGCTTTTAATTTTTCTTCTTTCTTTTTTGTGTTCTTGGGTCTGATCATGTCCTAGCAATTATTAAATTTTGTCTATAATTTTTCTTGCCTGCTTTCAAATGTTGTTTGTGTGTGAATGAAGTTTGTGTAAACTTTTCCTAAGATAAAGTGTTCCATGCTCTTTATTCATTTGTTCCCTTAAATGAATAACAATGAAGTCTTTAAATACTGTAAACTTTACACCATCAAATTTTAAACCTCCAATGATGAATCACAATGTTAACGAAAAAATTGTTGTCTATTTCAACAAGTATCTGAGAAATTTATAGAAACCATATTGAGCACAGAACTAGCTTACACAACATATCCATTAAACTCTAATCATGTCTGCAATGCCACTAATTACTAGTTCATCTTCTCATATACCAAATCAACAAAATAGAGAATAAAAACCTACATGTCAGCGTATGAACATGATACATGCACTTAAGGGTTGGTGTCTCATTCTAAGAAGCTCATGTCATTGTTTATAGGGAAGTCTAACAAGAGCTGCAATGAAGTGTCACATGAGTCTTCTTCTAGTTCACTAGAGCTTGATGAATCGGAGGCAATTTTCTTGCTACCACCCCACACCAAATCCTCTTTCACAATGCTTGCAGGGTTGGAAGCCAAATCTGTGGTGGTGGTAGCAGACAATGACCCTAGAGAAATAGGACTTTGACAGCCACCTTTGTTGTCTGATTTGTGCACATCACGAAAAGATTGTCCAACTTCTGAGTTCCACATTCGGAGGAAGTAGTCAGAGTCAGTTTTGTTGGAGTTGTTGAACAAATAGGGCTCCCTTGAGAGCCTGGCCTCTGCTTCAAGCCTTGCACTCTCCCACTGGGCCATGTGGCGGGTTGAGGTGGATGCTGCATGGGCCTTGCCGTCAGGGTTGCATGAAGAGGACAGTGGCTGGTGGGTTTGAGGGTCAAGGCCCATGCAAATGAGACGTTTCTTCAAATGGGTGTTCCATAAGTTCTTGATTTCATTGTCTGTTCTTCCTGGTAGCTGAGAGGCTATAGCAGCCCACCTGTGAAAATTATACAAATGAAATTTGTATACAGGGTTTGTAAGAGTTCTGCTATCCATTAATATATGTAGAGTTATTAATTTCTTGGAAAACTTTTGACTTTAAAATTTAGTTTTATGGATTAATTTGTCTAATCAAATGTACATTTAAGTACTAATTTGATTGACTTCTTTGGTGTAACTAAAAATCATTTAGCCCTTAATTCTATCAAGACTACATGTTTCATTCATATCACAAGTTTTCTGGTTTCAAACAAGCTTAATAATTACAAAAGAATTTATCATTTTATTTCAGTCTAAACATAGCAGCATGAAATTTGGATATTTTTTAGAACTGTTTGGTACAAGAGAAAGACACAAAGATTCAGTAACATCCATTTGTCACCTAAACCTTGCGTCTTTCATTCCTCATTTCACAGTGCAAAGAGAGCAACATGGCACTTTATACACAACATGTCAAAAATTTTAATTCCAAAAATCTGTCATTGATTGAGATTTGGTCTGAATATACACTTCTTTAATGAAGTGAGTTTAACTTGAAAGCAAACATAGTTAAGAATGGAATTTTGTGTCTCTCTTAGTGAGCATTAAGTACCTATTTCCAAGGATACCATGAAGCTGTATGATTAGTTTTTCTTCCTCAAGAGTAAAGGAACCACGTTTAATATCTGGTCTGAGGTAGTTGGTCCATCTTAGCCGACAACTCTTACCACAACGAAGAAGACCTGAAAAAGGGAGAGTTAAAAGGCTGTTATATGGCCAAATATTCCTTTTGACAATATTCTAATCAAATAAAAAACAAATTTCAATCAGAAGAAAAGCCTCCAAATGCATGAGTGAGGGCACTTGCCTACATAAGTGCAACAAGCCTTATCAAAATGAAGGCCAAGTTTTCGGTTAAGAACATAAAAAGAACAAGAGAAAATCAACAGAAAAGTATCAGGAAACCAAATGGCTATTAATGTATATTCTACAACTAATCAAACTTAACTTGAGTACATGCATATTTCAGTCATATTCAATGCTCAAGAAACATTTCTATTAGAATTTAGGGAAAAATCGTAGGTGAACAATCAAATTAGATTATACCTAGAGACATAAAAGAGGAAAGCAAGAAATTTGAATACTGTAAATAATATGACATGATAAAAGGAAAACATAAAGAAAACCAACAGATATCAATAAGACATTTGAAGTAATAAAGGGAAAAGTAAAACACTAAAATTTATAAATAAAGGGAAAACTTTTCCCTTCCCTTCAACCAACTGTTCAAACAACAAGTTAGTGGGTAGATAAAAAAACCATTAGAGAGATCCAAAAACACCTATTACAGCAGATTTCAGAGATAAACGACTATAACTAAAGCTCTGCATATTTACCAGCAAATTTTACAAAAGAAGCTAAATTAATGTAAGAAACACATGCTTCATATGAATAGAAAAGTAGCATTTTTCAAAGTGCAACAAAATGAGTGTTTGAAAGAGAGAAAGGTGATTGTTGAAGTAGAGTTTGAAAAGAACAGCAGCAAAAGGGTATGAAAAAAGGGTATGAAAACCTGCTAACTTGGGGAGAGAACGCCAACTTCCATGGCCACCATTCATGTTGATATAATTGACAAGAATCTCATCCTCTTCAGCAGTCCAAGGACCCTTCTTCAAACCCATCTTGTCACAACAGGGTTTCCTTCCCATCCTTACCACAACACACCAACAAAGTGAAAATCATCATAATAAAAACCAATACTCATAATAAACCAAAGATAAAAACAACAGCATATCTTTTTCTTTTTAATTTCACACACACACACAAAAACACCTTCAAATGAGTGAGTGAGATCCCTGTACTACATACACTTTAAGCCTGGAAGTGGCTATGACATAAATTAGGAAGGATTTAAAGTATAAAGAAAATGTGTATGATCATTATGGCTATTTGAGGAGACAGTATTTATTGATTGGGCTTGCAAGGACTATAGGCGACTTTCAAGCTGGCTTTATGCAATAAATGTGTTCAGTAATTCAGAACTTGAATCATAGTCTGCTCATATTCATATATATATATATATATATATATATATATATATAGATATTTATTGCAGATACATTGTGCTTTTGTTTTCTTGCTTTTTCAAATAAAATTTGAGTTTTATGATGAAGACTTGTGATTTAAAGAAGAATATTTTATTGAAAGTGATCAATCAGATGAGTGAATGAATAACATATTTAATAAGAAAATGTTTCCCTTTTGTTTTCTTTTATTATTATAACCGATAAAGATGCAAGAGCATCTTTATCTCTCTTGCTACAAAGGTAACTGTTACAGAAATAGTTTTTAGTTGGTTTGAGTTTTGATTAATTAATTTTAAGGAAGTGTACTTGCATAAGTATACCAATAATTGGTGCCTAAGTAAGAGGATTCACCTAAAGAACCTGCAATGCTTTTATACAAATGCTCTTCTAGTTTGTTTGGATGCTGAAAAATCTTAACATTGTAAAATCAAATATAACAAAAATGTTTCTTTTACATTCTTTCATAAAATTGTATTCAGTTAGAAACCACTTTAATAATATAATAATATATATTAAAATTTTAAATTAAAAATATAACAAATATTGTTCAAATATTATTATTAGGGATGTCAAGTATTTTTTATTTGGTGAGTGTTAAAGTATCATCACCCCAAGAGGAGAAAATGTAGATTTATTGTATTTTTCCTCTTTTATCTTAATTGTTTTTACTTTTTAAAATAATATAAAATTTATTCTCCTTCACTTGTTTTTTAAAGAGAAAAAAATCCAATATTATCCTAAAAAAAATAATAAAAGAATTGATTGTGTATTAATTATCTTTTTATCAAATGAATATTTTGTACCAACACTACAAGAAAATCATGAAATAGAAACCAATTTTAGAGACAAAAAATAATTAGTTGCTATAATGACTAAATTAGAGACTATTTTAGAGACTAAAAAAATTTTGGTTTCGAAATTAGTTTCTATTATTGTTAAATAGTTTCTAAATTGGTATTTAATTAGCTACCAAGGTTTTAACTCCCTAGCATTTATAGCTAATTAGATATCAGTTTATAAACCATTTAGAAACCATTTTTTTTTATTTTTAAAATTATCTCTAATTTAATCACTATAACAACTAATTATTTTTTGTCTCTAAAATTGGTTTCTATTTCATTATTTTCTTGTAGTGAAAAGTAGTTATTTTATACATCCACTTATATACCTATTAAGGGTGTTGATACCTTCCCAACCTAAATACATCCATTTAATAATTCAATAAATTAATATTTTAATTATATTTAATTTATTTTTAAATGAAAAATATTATTATACTATTTTTTGGATTGTCAAATGGAAGTCTTTTATGTTGAGAGTGTCAAAGATTTTTTTTTCCACATATATATATATATATATATATATATATATAAAGTTAATTAAATGTTGCTATGTATAAAATGGAATAAAATAAGATGTTGATAAATAATTATGTTTTAGAAATGATGATAAAATGATAGTGATAGGTAAAATAGGAAAAATAAGAGGTGCATGATAAAGGAGGAAAAGGTTGTGTGTTGTTGATGAGAGGTTTTTGGTTTTGCACATAAATGGAATGACAGAGAAAATGGGAAGGAAGCAGTGAAGACGATGGTGAGTGCATTATTAGTTGGAGAATGAAGAAGAAAAAAATGGTATAAGATTGAGCAATGAACATGTACCATTCACATCTTCAGAGATTTTAAAGATACACTGACCAGAAAAGAAGCATCAATGAAGCTCCATTTAATGCCACCCAGTGTACGGATTCACCAACAATTTAACACTTTTTTTTATACTATTTCATCTTATTCTACGCACCAAGAACCAATAAAATAAAATTCACACACAAAACCCATTGCAAATTTTTTATAGTAATTAATTATTTCAAAAAATTATTATTTTCTTATTAAAAAGAGGGTGTTGCTTTAAAAAGGAAGAGATCAGTATTATTTTTTAGATTTCTTAAAGATGAGTTCTGAATAATAGGTGGAGTAGTGGTTTGTTTTTTTTTAAAAAATCTCCAGTTTTAGTTAGAAATATACATAATAATGGAGTACTGAATGAATGTATTATTATTTTTATATTATTTCTATTCATATGCTTTTTTTAGCTTATGACAATACAGTTAAATAATAAAAAAATGTAAATAAGTATTTTCAATCCTTAACTAAAATATATTTTTTTTATTCAATTCATTCTTCGCTTATGAAAAAAAATAAGACGTATGAAAAAAAAAAATTTCCCATTTCTAATAAAGACTCTCCAGTTTAATAATTTAAAATAAAAAGTAGTTAATATAAATTTAGTGTCTTAATCTCTTGGGTTAAGCTAAGAAAAGATACTATATATAGTAGCCCTTAAAATTAGTGTTCCTTCCTAAAGCCAATAACCAAAGTATAGTTGCGTCATGCAATTGGCACAACATTCCCTGAATAAGGTGCAGTGAGTTATTAATTGTCAAATTCTAGAGCTAATATCTCCGATTTCATTCGCGGTGGCTATGAGTCGTTTACCACAATGACGAAATGGATTTTCGTCTCCATCATCATATTGGTTGCTTTTGTTGCAAGCTCTTTCATCCTCGAAATTGATCTGGTAACTCTTTCTTTCTTATTCATCTTCGAAATTGATCTGGTAACTCTTTCTTTCTTATTCATCTTTCTTCAACATTTTCAATTCGATCCCTTTCTCGATAATCTACATATATATCATTCTTATTTATTAAGAAGTGAACTCTGAGATCTCTAACATAGGATCTCCAACATTATTCTTTGGTGTGTAAGAATTCGAGTCAGTTTTGTCTGAAATTCATCATGCAGCTATCCTCTTCAAATGTCAATTTATGATTAACACTTTTCCAGCCATGTTTAAACCAGAAGGAGAAATGTAATGTGCGATGAATATATGGGAGGTTTAATACATATATTAATGGCGTTTGCGCAGTGGCTTAAGAAAGAAAAACTCCTTTTGTGATTCTAATTTTCAATGAACGTATTATGATAAAGTAATAATTAAGTAATGTTACGTTCTTAGCAATATTTGGACGCAGATAATTTATTTTTTTAAATGCTATTTTTGTTCTTAATTGGGATTAAATATATTTTTTATTCCTATATTTTTATACTTTTATGTCATGTTGATTCATCATTAACTTTGAAGGTTATAAAGTTATATATAAATATAAATATAAATGTAACAGAGTAGGTATTAAACATGCCATACTCGTTAAAGTTCAAGTAACGTTATTGTAAAAATTGTGATATAAAATATATAAATACTACTACAATATTTTCATATTTGGTGATATTTTTCAAAAAAAATTACAAGAAATAGTTTTTTTTACGGATTTCATATGGATTTTAAAAATTCCATTAAATAATTTTTAAAAATAATTTTACAAAATATAATCAGTTCTAGAAATCAATGGTGACTACATTATATTTCATTCATTTCTACTATAAACATAACATTTTAAGAAAATAATAATTCAACAATCTTATAAAAATAACACAACTATCTGACGATTATAGTGTAATAATATAATGATATTAAATGAGGTTGTTATATAATGTTTAAATAAAATTGTGTATATATCAAAACAACCATTCTTTTTCTCTTACTTTGCAAAAACTGCAAAGTTCATAGGAAAGGTAAGATGTGTATTGGTAGGAGAAAGATATAACACTTAATATAAATATTAAAACTTATATATATATATATAATTAATAAAAATTAAAATAAATAAATAGAGGTATATAAAGTATATCTTAATCCTTATAAACACCTCACATAATCCCCAAAATACTAATGGACAAAGCCAAAAAAATCCAACGAATAAAATATAACCATTCACAATGTATGATCTTCTCTTCCTTTGATTTTATATATAGTCCTTCACTATAAGATCATCAAAAATTATATCCTTAAAGTTCAAAACACTAAACTGAGCTAATAAAAAACATCAAAAACTACAAGACCTATAATCGTTTCACGTCCAACTTTAACTCGTTGGCACCAAAGTAAACAAATATACTTATGAAAATGTGTTTTTATGTCAGCTTGTAACATAACCTTTTGACCAGATTCCTTATGTGACATACTCCTCTCTTTGTTACAATACACATTTATATATTAAAACTTTTATATATAATTGTTTTACTTTTTGTTTTTTAGTCCAGAATAGGAGGAAGCACTTCTCTTCTTAGGAGAATTGTTATATTCAATAGACAACAACCTCAATTCCCCCTTAGTTGCTCAGATGGGAACTCAACAAAGATGTGTTCATCATATTATCCAACACACATTAAGTTTGAAGATGATTTCTCAACTACGTCATGTCCAGAATACTTTAGATGGATTCATGAAGACTTAAAACCATGGGAGAAGACAGGAATCACAAGGGAAATGGTTGAAAGAGGCAAAAACATTTCACATATTAGGCTTGTAATTGTAAGTGGAAAAGCTTATATAGAAAAGCAAGGCAAAGTATTTCAAACAAGAGATTTGTTCACCATATGGGGAATCTTGCAACTCTTAAGGTTGTATCCTGGAAAAATACCAGATTTGGAGATCATGTTTCAATGTGGAGACAAGACTGTGGTAAACAAAAAGAATTTTGAAGAACCACAAATTTCACCTCCACCTGTGCTCCATTATTGTGGAGATGAAAAATCATATGATATTGTCTTTCCTGATTGGACCTTCTGGGGTTGGTAAAGTTTCTACTACCTTTAGAGTGATACACTTACTAATATTTGTCTTACATCCATTAATCTTGTTTAAGAATACCAAAATCTTAGTGGTAACCATTTTCATTTCCAACTTCTCATAATTGTTTTTTATTTCCTTTATTAGGTTTTGTCATGCACTAACATATATAAGAAAATCATTAAATAAAAATTAATTTTAAATACAAAAAATAATTATTTATTATATTGATTAAACTAGATATTATTTTAGAGATTAAGAAAATTATTGATATTATTAATAAATAGTTTCTAAATTGATATCTAATTAGTTACCAAAATTTTAGCTAACAGCTTTGGAATCTAAAGTAGTTGGTAGTTAAAACATTGGTAGCTAATTATATATCAATTTAGAAACCAATTTATAATTTTATTTATAATAGAACTACTTTAGATGTCAATAATCTTTGTAGTGTCTAAAATAAGATATAATTTAGTCAATATAGTTATTAATTATTTTTTTATCTTTAAAATTATTTTTTTAATGATTTTCTTGTCGTGTTAATTATTTTTTCTCCGAATAACACAAAAGTAAAGGAGAAAATGTCATAGTTTAATTATTTTCCTTACTAGGGCTGAGCTTAACATAAGACCATGGGAAGCAACACTACGTAATATACAAGAAGGCAACAAAAAAGTGAAATGGAAGGATAGGATACCCTATGCTTTTTGGAAGGGTAACCCAAAAGTGTCCTATGTCAGGGGAGAACTAGGAAAGTGCAATGCCACAGAAAAACATGATTGGAATGCAAGAATATATGACATAGTAAATAATTTGAACCCTAACATTTTTTGTAAATTATGTGAATGCATTGATTATTTTAACATGAAACATATATATTCTTTTTCTTTTCAGCAATGGTTGCATGAGAAAGCAAGTAATTTCGAGAACTCAAAACTAGAAAATCAATGTACCTTTAGGTAATGTTTTCACACACTTTATAATTATTAGAGTCAATTTTAGTTTGCCTTTTGAATTTGTTACGTATAATCTTCTCATAATTTTCTTTTGTAAATTTTAAACTTTGTTCATGTTGTGTTTTTCATTATTTAGATATAAGATCTACACAGAAGGGGCTACATGGTCTGTGAGTGAAAAGTACATAATAGCATGTGACTCAATGACCATGTTCATAGAGCCTAGATATTATGACTTCTTTACAAGAAACATGTTACCTTTACAACACTATTGGCCAATCAGCATCAGAGACATGTGTGAAGAGATTAAGTATGCAGTGGATTGGGGAAATGCTCACCTTGACATTGTAATCACTTTCTTCCTTAATTTGTTTTTAAATTATTTCTATATATGTTTTAAAAAAAAAGAGTGTTGATATGTTGACAACCCTGCACCAGAATACAACTAGAGATAAAAATATTTTTTTTTATTGAAATTGAGCAATTTTGGAATTGCATTGTGCCACATCATAATTGTAAATTGGTGTCTTTCACTGTGTGCAATTGCCAAAGTAACATGCGGTTGTAAAAGTACATTTTCCTTAAGCAAATTACGTTAAGTTAACTCTATGCTAATTTGATAATGAAATGAGTGTTGATATGTTAACAACCATGCACCATATTACAATTAGAAAAGAGAAACAACATTTTCGTGAAATGGAGAATTTTAAAATTATATTTACCAAATAACAATTGTAAACTGGTGTCTTTAATTTGTAGTTGTCAAAATAATATTTTTCTAGTGAAATATACACTCATTTCCTAGCTATACATATGACTTAGCTACATAGGATAAAACCATTATTGATTCATTTATGCATGGAATTGAATCTATTGCATATATAAAAGCATTTTGACCATTAACACTTACAGTTCTTGTATGTTTTATTTTATACAAAAACTGACAATTTTAATTAATTGCAGGCAGAAGCGATCGGGCAAGGAGGAACTAAGTACATTGTAGATAATTTAAAGATGAAGTTTGTGTATGATTATATGTTTCATCTATTAAATGAGTATGCAAAGCTCATGAAATTCAAACCAACTATACCTACAGGAGCTGTTGAAACTTGCTCTGAAAGTATGGTTTGTTCTCTGCGTGGTCTAAAGAAACATCTTTTGGCTGAGTCCATGGTGACTTCACCAAGTGAGACACCTCCATGTACAATACCTCCTCCTTATACACCACAAGCTTTGACAGAGTTTCTACAAAAGAAGAAAAATATATTGAAACAAGTGAAGACAAGGACAATAAATATACAGGAATAAAGGTTAATGGTGATTGTGTTGTACTCTATATGTAGATGTAGATGTTACAAACATGCAACACTCTTAATGCATGTCACATTATCAATTAGTTGTAGTGTAAATTCAACCTATCAAAATGTAATTGAATATTCTTCATTAAAAAACCATTTTTTGTAATTTTATATTAAGGGTTTAGTTATACTCTCTTAGAAATTAAATATAAGAAAAAAAAATCATACTGATTCAAAGTATAAGTAAATATTAACTATAACTTTGTCTATTTAATGATATAATTATAAAAATATTCTTCATTAGCCAAAATTATATTTTAGTTATTATCTTTAGTTATTGATAATGTAAGATAATTTAGAATTTTTTTAAAGTAAAACCATTATTTTGCTTTCTAAAGGTGTTAGGACGAACCATTACCAATACTACAAGAAAATAACAAAATAGAGTCTATAAAAAACATACACAAAAAAGTGAAAGTCCAAGTTTATGTGTGAGCAATACGTTGACTATTCAACGAATGATAAAAGTGTGAAAGCTACTGCGTTTAGCGCGTCAGAGTGGAAACTGGTGCACATAGCGTTGATCTAGCCCACTAACCAGACATTAAATATTATAATATTTTATTTATGCATGGACTTCAGTGTGGACTTGACCCATGTAAATAGCAGAAAAAAAAATTGATAGTGTCAATCTGGACAACGCATGGAAACATGTGTGGGTTTGACAAACACAAACAAAAAATAAAATAAAAATATAGTGGACTAGGCCCATACATAATTTCACAAAAAAAATACTAAAAAAATTAAAGTGGACTTGATCCACACATAAGCCGATACTTAAAAAAAATGAAATAAACTAATTTGTCAATGGACACCTAAATTTATCAAAATCATTTCGAACATCCAAATCTCAATTTCAACCCATTAAATATCAATTTCAATGAATTCAATCCTCCATCAAAATTTAATTGAATTTAAAATTTTAATTATAATACAAAAAATTCAACAAATAATCGCATTTAAACTAGCCATATAGTAGACAATTTCCAATAACAACACTACACATAATAGAAGTTCGAACGTGAAAGAAACTCAAACTTAAATGGGAGATTATTAAGACTTCAAGTGTGGATTCATAACTTTTATAAATAAAATATTATATATAGATGTAATATGAAATTATGAATTAATCCAACCTGCGGTGTACTAGAAAGTATGACAAACAAATACACCTCACAAATTCTGAAATTGATTGTATAAGGTGGCCAAAAAACAAATACACATCATCAATAGTTACAAGAGATTTGATGAATTCAAAAACAACACTGAATAAATAAGCAACAATTAACAATCAAGAGCAGTTATCACATCAAACACTTGTTATGCAGTTGCTATTATGT
>Ga0123342_1003851_pt1 | contig 23604 bp, 17 predicted proteins | sample Turbeawhitnodule_FD_89960 | JGI IMG/M metagenome (GOLD analysis project Ga0123342, IMG submission 89960) | Root nodule microbial communities of legume samples collected from Mexico - Turtle bean Mexico white nodule | ecosystem: Host-associated > Plants > Roots > Nodule | place: Mexico: Nepantla... | reverse complement strand
CTCATCTGAGTAACTTAGTCGAACAGCCTGAAGAGTAGAAGTGGCGCTCAAGCAGAAGACGTTCCAGATGGTGACACGTGTACAGCTGGATGCGAGCCACGTATCCAGAGGTGTAACCGTCAGTAGAGAGAAAATGCACAGGTACATAAGGAACTCTTAACAGATTCTGAGGTACGCGCGTTTAGAACACTTCTTTACGCATTGAGAACACTTGAGTACGCTGAGAGAGATTTTGCACGGTTCCTTGAGTTTTAGCTTTTCTCTCTTAGAGTTTTGGTGATTTTGTCACTGACTTGAGCGTCGGAGCGCGATCGGCCGCAGTGGCGCCACTCTGTCTTTTTCAGGTTCTTGAGGAGAATCGAGGTGTGAAGGACGGAAGCTAGCGTGGTGCAAAGCCGATCCACAGGGAGATACCTTTGACGTGGCAAGATTCTTGCGTTTTGGTCAACCGGCAGGATCAAATCGTATGAAAGCAAAGATTATTTTTAATCATGTGATAAAAATCTTAGCTCATTGAACTGATTACAAACTCAGAATTAAGGAAAGTCTATGAAAATTATAAACCTCATGAAAAATGTATACAATTAAACCAATGCATAATTGAATTATATTAAGAGAAACTGTAACTACTTTTGTCAGTAAATTAAATTCTGTAACATAACTATTTTATAATGTGAGACAGCCTCTACAAAATCATTAATAAAATACTAGCTTCTATAGCAGGGAGTGTAGGTACTCCCCTCAACAAATTGAAGTTTATAATAGAGAAAAACTGTAATATGAGCAATTCAAACATTAGACTTATTTTTTTCCATGGAAGAAAATGGAAGGAGTAGAAGAATAGATCTTTATTTAAAGCACAAAAAAAAAATATAGAGCATAATATATATTTTTTCTTTACTTATGTGTAGACTGTAGAAGTTTAAAAATTTATTTAATTAACAATTAGAAAGATAAGATCTCTATAAGAAATCTCTAAATAGAAATTAATTCTAGAAATAAAATAATTAATTATTATTTTAACTAAATTAGATATTATTTTAGAAAAAAAATGTATTGATGGTTAAAGTAGTTTTATTATTAATAAAATTTATAAATTAGTTTTTAAATTGGTATCTAATTAGTTGTTAAGGTTTTATTTACCAATTTTAAAATCTAAATTAATTAATAATTAATATCTTAGTAGCTAATTAGATATTAATTTAGAAACTAATTTATAAATTTTATTAATAATAGACATATTTTAAATACTAAAAAAAATTAGTCTTTAAAATAATATCTAATTTAATTAATATAGTAACTAATTATTATTATTTTTAAATTATTTTTATTTAATAATTTTCTTGTAATAGATGAATGGTTGATATGAATAAATAGAGTCACTTATTACATAAAAAAAAATAACATGAAACCATACTAACATGTAATGCATGCGCACCTATGAGTACAAATTAATGCAATCACAATTATTATAAAATAACCATTATTTAGTTTAATGATTTTTAGAGTAATTGTTTAGTTGTAACTTGCTTTCTATGTTGAATTATTTTATTCTTCAAAATTCAAAAGCAACCATACATTAAGGAGTATTATAAAAGATGGACGAGGCTTGCTTAATCGGCTTTTGGTGCATCAATATCTTTTCTTCTCTAATTTTATGTGTCTATGGTTACCCTTTATTCAATTAACTATTATTTTCACCAAATCCTACTAAAAGAGTTTTAAAATGTTAAATAAAAAAAAGTATAATTTCCCTTTTATTCCTATAATTATAAAAACTAAATAAAAAGTATTTTGGTTCAAAGTTTAAATGGTTTCAAACAAGAGCATTCAAGTTGAGTCTCTTTATTCATAGTGAGAAATGTATTGTATAAGTCCTAGTTTTGTTGTTTGTTATCCCTTGAATATTAACTAATATTATTTAATCTTTTGTATCTTCCTCAACTGATACCCATTTATTTTTTACTAAGATTTGGGTAGTTTTATTAAATCTTTATATTAATGATTAATAGATCCTATAACTAACTTTAGATAAGTTACATTCTCTTTTAATAGGAGACCAAACTAACTAATGGTACATAGTCCATCTATCTCAAGTTAAGTAGGCGAAGGAGTTTATCCAATGAAAATCTAGAAATAAATTACAACGTAGTTTGTGCCTAATCAGTTTATGGTCATCTATGAAAATATTATATCACTAAATATGACAACTTGCTTATCGATTTATGGTCATGTTTACTTTTAATATTTTATTAGTTTCCCATATTCAAATTACCATATAGGCTAAGACTCGAGAATTGCCAAAATAAGGAAAAATGAACTTACTTGTATCACACGGGGCTAGACATTAAGCAAATGTCACCAGAGCTAGGTTGGCATTGTCCGATAAGTTCAGTCTTAGTAGATACCACCTCATAAGGTCAGATTTTGTAGATATCGCCTAATAAGGTCAATTTTTGGTAGATATCATCCGATAAGGTTGATTTTTATAGATGTCGTTTGATAAGGTGGTTTTTGGTAGATACTGTTGGATAAGGTCAGTTTTTTGTAGGTACCACATGATAAGGTTGATTTTTGTAGAGGCCTCCTAATAAGTTCAATTTTTCTAGATACTGCCTAATAATATCAATTTTTATAGATGCCATCTGACAAAGTCATCTTTTGTAGATGCCACCTAATAAGATCGATTTTTGTAAATAATGTCTTATAAGGTCGGTTTTTGTAGATACCGCCTGATGGAAGTGAGTGAGGCTTACATGCTCTTATTCTTGAATTTGATTAAATGAAGTAGATTGAAGTGGCAGGGGAAGGATTTTTATTGGATAGGTGAAGGAAATAGCAAGAATTTCTCAGAAAAGCTAGAAGAAGTGGAGGTTTATCTTCACGGTGCCCTAGCTAAGTTAGCAAGGATCAAGGTTGAGACTAGATAGAGTAATTGAATCTACATTTTGTAGAGTTTCATTACTCAAAAAGGAAGTATGAATTTACAAGAATGAGAGGCCTTATTTATAGCCATGGAAGGGGAAAGGTGTTGTATGCATGAAGCTACCCAAACCCTAGTTTGCATGGCAAGTTAGGGTTAGGGTTTAAATCTTGCCATCCAAGCTTTTCCAAACCCTATCTTGCTACCCCAACATGTATGGAAAGTTAAGGTTAGGGTTTGAGCCTAACCACCCAAGCTTCTCCAAACCCTAGCTTACTTAGCAAGTTAGGGTTTTTAGAAGCTTTCCCTTGTGTCTCTAGTTGCCTAGGTTTAAGGTTTCTTCCTACTCTATTTGTGACCCAGAATACAAGGTCAAATAAAGGAAATTCTCTAATTTACTATTTACAACTTTATACAAAGCTTCAAAGTAAACAAATATATTATTTTGTGTCTTAGCTCTGAGCCTAAGTTGTTGTGGCTGACTTTATCTCGATGCATCTCCATCACCGCCTAATTAAGTCAGATTGCTTCATAAGATCATCTTTTTAATGTTAGGTGATCATGATCATCATTTTAATAATTCAGTTGAGCTAGGATTGAGGTTGATCATTGTCAACTTTTAAACAATTTGACTGAGTCAGGGTCAAGGCTTATCATAGTTATCATTTTAATAATTTATTTGAGTTAGGGTCAAGGCTTCTTAGAGAAAGTGAATAAGAGAAATTTTATTAATTAACCAACTCAATGAAATTAATATTACAAGCATTTATAGTGTTTGTACTGTTCAATGGTTGTATACTACCCACCTAGCATTGTTAGCTAATATGGATATTACAATGGATACTTGTACACTAACATACATGCAAACAACTAGACAATTGTACACTAACAATTCTTAGCTAGACACATGTACATTAACATACAAGCTAACAATTGAACAAGTGTACTCTAACAATTCTTACTAACATCCCCCCCTCAAACTCAATGAGAAAAATTATTCACAATGACTTTGCTTCGAAGAAAGGTAAATCAAGTTAAAGATAGCGACTTTGTTGGAGCATCTGCCCATTAATCAAGAGAAGGATAATGATATATACAAATTTGTTTGCCCATAACCTTCTCTCGCACACAAAAATATCAACATCCATGTGTTTAGTACGATTATGAAAAACTGAATTCTAAGCAATGGCTACAACACTTTGATTGTCACATAAAAGTATTGGAATAGTGTAGGGAATATGCAATTCTATGAGCAGAGCAGAAATCCATGAAAGTTCAATAAATATTTGAGCCAAACTTTTATGTTATGCCTCAGTACTAGAGCCAGCAATAACTTATTATTTACGAGACTTATCAAGATATTAAATTAGGACCAAGAAAAATGGTTGTTCCTGGAGTAAAATGTCTATCATCAACATTTTATGCTCAATCAGCATCACAAAAAGCTTTTAACGATAACGGATGATCAAGAGATGCAGGTTGAAAATCTAATCCATGAGAAAAAAAAGATACCGTAATATGTATTTCACCACCACCTAGTGAAAATTAAGAGGTTTTTCCATGAATAGAGAAACTTCGTTCATAGAAAAGCTTATTTCTGGTCTAGTTAGCATAACTACTCCAAAGCACCCACCACTGAGCGATACAAAGTTGGATAAAAAGAACATCTAAGCACCAAGCTTGGAAAGTTTGCAATTAGAAACAATAGGAGAAGAAACTGAATGAGCTTTAGCCATATGTGTTTTATTAAGTAAGTCACAAACATATTTGGTTTGCATCATGAGAATATATTTATTAGGCAAACACTTAATTTCAAGACCAAGAAAATAATCAACCTGAAAAAGTTGTTTAAAGGAAAAAGTTTCATGAAGTTTAGTTATAATCTCTTGAATAAGAATAGGCGAGTTACCAATTATTATAACGTCATCTACATAGAACAAAAAATATAAAACCTGCAACTATTTTTTGTAAACAAAAAAAAAGAGTCACAAGCACTGCTTAGAAACCCAAGTTGACAAAGAGTACTTTATAATCGATCAAAACATTGTCCCGGTGCTTGTTTTAGCCCATAGATAGCTTTATTCAGCTTACAAAAAAAAGACTTGTCATTTTCTACAAAACTAGGTGGTTGAGCATGTTAAGACTCCAGATGATCCAGTCAATCTTAGATGATTCCTTAACTCACTAGACGATTTCATGATATGAGAGCCTATAAGTTTTAATGATAACAAATACTATAAGATGTGTTGTGGTGTATAACTAACTCGTTCATGTACAAAACCATTAGAAATCATATATCAGATGATCATGAGAGTTGAGTAGATGTTATGAACAAATAGACAATATAACACTCTAAGACCTAGTCATCATAAATAGAAGTATCAGATGGTACATGTGCTAGATGTTGCAAAGAATGAATGCTAGACGATTGTCGCAGCAAAGAATAAAGATGATGATTACAAATAGCCAAAGAAAACACATTGAATACGCACAAATTCTATCAAATCAAAAGCTTCCATAACAAGCGTCTAACACATTGAAGATAAAGAAAAATGTGGTAGATTACATCAGATATTTGAATAAATATATTTAATGTTACAACATTCATATTTTAGGTATGGATTGAAATAATTTGAATTGCCTCACACGATTAAGACATAAAAGACTCAATTAAAGCAAGAGTTCCATTTCTAGCGTCTAACGGATACAAATTTAATGGTCATAATCTGAAAGTTATATAAAGACCTTGAAGATGAAGAAGACAACACACAATACCAAGCTTATATAACACAGTCATATTCTTAGTGTGAATAGTATTATTGTGATTATATTTCATATTTGCTACTTAGAGAATCCATACTTAGGTAGTGAGTCATATATTGTAAATCCTCCACTGTGTGAAGATAACCATGTGCGCTTTCACGGTTGCCCTCGATTTAAGAGTGTTTCTCACTCGTTGAGAGGTCTTGATCTCAAGGGAAGATTAAGACTAGTTACCTAGAGAGGTGTAGAATACTTGTACTTGAAGAGGTGTCGAATACTTGTGATAGTAAAGGCTCTTATGCAGGTTTCTTGAAAGGACTGGACGTAGGCCAAGTCTTGAGTGAACCATTATAAATTCTATGTGTACTTCTCTCTCCTTGCCTTTTATCTTTTAAATATTGTATTTGTTTTAATAATTTTTTAGGTACCTGAATTGAGTTTGGGATCTATTCAACTCCCCTTCACATAAATTGTTTCTTCAAGAAAGCCATTTAAAAAGGTATTATTAACATCAAGATGAAACAATTTCCATCCATAAGAGACTACACGAGTAAGAATAATTTCAATTGTAATAGGTTTCACCACTGAAGAAAAAGTCTCATGAAAATCAAAACCATGGACTTAATGAAATCCTTTTGCCACCAACCGTGCTTTATATTTATTAATGGAGCCATTTGCATAGGATGAGTATTAACAGTAAGTGTTGTATTATGTACAAGTTCAGTAGTTACAAAAGGTGCAATATTAGACATAAATTCATACAAAAAGGACTATTCCATGGAATTAACAAGAACATAAGAAAAGGAAGTAATGTTAGACACTAGAGGTGGTGTAAGAATGAGATTTAAATTAGAATACTCATTAAGATCCTTAACAGTATTGAGAGTATTACGAAAAAACGAGAATAAAGAAATTCATTTTCATTAAATCGAGCGTCCTTTGAAATGTAAACTCCTCGATTGGATGATAAACACTTATAGCATTAGTGTATTTAAGAGTAACCCATGAAAATACACTCCTCAAATTTAAAATCAAGTTTATGAAAATGATAAGGTTTTAAAGGAGGGAACACAAGCACATCCAAAAATTTTGAGAAAAGCAAAGTCTAGATCTTTATTAAAAACAACATAATAAGGAATATCAAAATTTAAAGAAGTTGTAGGAAGTCTATTAATAAGATACACATTTATAGTAAAGGCATAATCCCAAAATTGTAATGGAAGAGAAGCTTTGTGCAGTAAGTTAAGACCCAAATCAATAATATGTTTGTGTTTCCTCTCAACAATACATTTTTAATGATGTGTATGAGAACAAACAAGTATATCATTTATACCACAATAAGTTAAGACACTTGTAAAAGGTCCATATTCTCTAGACTGGATGCTTTTAATTTTGAAACCATGTTGTAACTTAACCAGGTGTTTAAAATTATGAAAAATAACAATGTATCACTTTTTGACTTTATTAGAAATACCCTAGTATATCTAGAACAAGCATCAACAAAGGAAACTTAAATTTGTATCTTGTATAAGAGGTAAAATGAGTAGGTCCCTAAATATCAGTAAACACAAGTTTTAAAGGAGAATAATCATATTTTGAGGCATGAGATAACAACTTATATTATTTACCAATGCAATAATAAGATGAGCAAAAATAAGAATCAACTTTATCGAACAAAGAAATTTTACAATGTTTTAGTACAATTTGTATAATATGACTATTTGGATGACCAAAACTATTGTGCCACACAAAACACGGATTCTAGACTTATGAGTGAAACACTTAGAAGATGATGGCAACTGTGAGGGTAAAATTGGAGATTATTGAATGGATAAAGTTATCAACACCAACAACACCTTGAAGAAGAACTTTTTTTTCCTTGAGATTTAACAAGACACTTCTCAGAATGAAATTCAAAAAAGTATAATTATCTTTGACAAATTGAGTAACACTTAACAAACTTTTGGTGATAGAAGGAACATGTAACAAATTGTCTAGTTTTAGAATGACATGTGGGTGAGACAAACGAAGAGACACTAACACCACAAATACTCAAACTTGCACAATTGCCTATGAAAATCTAGTCAGGACCATTAAAGTTGCTTTATGTTCTAAGATTTACCAATAACATGGAAACTTGCTACAGAATCTGGTATCCATAATGTATTAGTGTTTCCTTGAGAGGTGGACTTTATCAGCATTGTGTTAGGTTAAGTGTTATGTCCATACTTATTATTAGGATTTATTCATGTATTTTATGTCTTATATGAGCCCATCAAATAAGGATTACATTATTTTGTGCTCAAATCAATAAAACTCGTTGATTCATGAGGTTGATAAGAAACATTAGACCGGAAATGAAAAACTTGGTTGTATGACCAAACTTAAGGTAGATTTGACACAGAAAATTGGCAAACTTGCCACCACCACGACCTCTACAAGAACCAATAACACCATCATGAGAAAAAGTTCCATTACTGAAGCCTCCATGACCACGTCCATACGAGGCATGGTTGTAATTCATTATGGTGATACTAAAGTTTGTGTCCCATGACCATAAAGAAGAGCTTCAACTTCAATGATTAAAGATATATGTTTCTTACTTTCAATGATTGAGACAACATGTGCATAATCATACAAAATTCCTTCAAGAATAACATCAACATGTTCCTCATGAGGCACAGGTGCGCCTACAACAACAAGTTCATCAACATAACTTTTATTCTTGAGGAGATAGTCTTCCATTGATTTAGAATCTAGTTTAAAAATACTCATTGCATTACGCAACTGTCGTGCCTGAGATTTAGTTTGATGTCCAAAGTATTCATGAATTTTCTCCCAAACTTTATAAGAATGATTTGCACCAAGTACATGAGAGAGAACGGATTTTGAAAGAATGGACTAAAATCAAACTAATAACGTTTGATCCTGAACCCCCAAAATTCATATTCATAATTGATATTGTTAAGTGTTCCATCAGTTTCAATAAGAAAACGTGCAACAACTGCATTTACAACAAATCGTTGTAACTTGTGTGACTTAATTACTGATTCAACATGTTGTTTCTAGTGGACATAGTTTGTATTATCAGGTTTCTAAGGAAGGATTGCGAAAAGTAAGTGGAAGCCATAGTAACAAATACATTAATATAACAGCTAAACAAAATGAAACAATAGTACAACTTGCAACACGACACGAACATCAAAATTAAAACAAACCAATTCCAATTCATAGAACAAACTCCAAATACAATTAATGTTTCTCGATCACAAATCATACATCAAATTGACAAAACCAAACGAAACGCAATTTCATAACAGTGAGAAAAAATAACAACAATAAGGATAATCACAGCATCGCGAGATTAAGAAAAAGGAGGATAAGAAGAAGTGCAATGGGCAATCACATTTGAAGAAACTAGATCGTCAAAAAGAAGCTCTAGATACCATCTTAAAGAAACTGAATGGGAGAAATTTTATTAATTGTTCAACCAACTCAATGAAACGAATATTACAAGTGTTTTCAGCAACTGTGTGTTATCCACGTAACATTATCAGGTAATATAAATATTACAATGGATAGTTGTACACTAGCATACAAGCAAACAGTTGGATAATTGTAAACTAACAATTCTTAGCTAGACACGTGTACATTAATATACAAGCAAACAACTAGACAGTTATACACTAATAATTCTTATCGACAAGCTTAATCATAATCAGCATTTTAACAATCCAACCGAGTCAGGGTCGAGGATAATCATAGTTAACTATTTTAAAATAGTCAACAATTTCATAATCCAATTGAGGTGGGATTAAGGCTAATCATAGGCAGCATTGTAAAAATCCATCGGAACTTGGTTGAAGTTAATCATAGTCAATAATTTTAACAATCCAACAAGGATGGAATCAAGGCTAATCATAGTTACCAATTTAATAATTCGACCGAGTTAGGATTGAAACTGACCATAGAGTCTACCGTTAGTTAGTCTAATATCTTTTGAGATAACTTAACTTATTTAAAATCAATAATAAGGCCTATTAATAACTAACAAAAATATTTAATAAAATTACACACAATCTTAATAAAAAAAATAAAGAAATATTTACTTGTAGTACTTTATACAAATTTTAGAAATTAAATAATATTAATTAATAAATTAGGACTAAGGACTCTCAAAAAGTTACTTTCATGTTCTTTCAATCACCTAACCAAATTTCATTTCTTAAAGAAAAGAAAAATGTTACCCTTTTCTTGTTAACCTGATGATTTAGCAAGAATTTATACAATAAATAAAAAATAAAAACTGGCATGATGAATCATAAGTAACATCCAATTATTCATGTAGTTGTCACGAAAGTAATAATACTAATGCAGTTGAAGGCAAAGAGACAAAGAAAAAACTTACAATTGTGTTTTTCTGAAGACCATTATTTTCATATTGTTTTAATAAAAAAAACTAAAAACTTATTTAAGCATGATAAGAAATACAATATTTGATTATAAAATCCTCTAAAATATTCAGGACGAGAAAGGAATCCAGGTGGAGAAGGGAGGAATACCATGCAGAGAAACAATACTAATTTTGGAGTTTTGGGTTAATTTGGGTCTAAATTTGAGAAATTTATTGTGGTTGAAGTGATATATATGTGTGTGTGTGTGTGTATATATATATATATTGTCAAAAAGAAATAGAATGCTTGAGACATTGATGTGAGTAAAAATGATGGCATCACAAACAAGAATATTTTGACCCGACTAACTTTGTAGCTTAAAATGTATACATAAAAAATATATCTGTTTAGAATATCTTAAAGGTGAAGACGAAAATATGGCGAGATTAGTATCAAACAAAACTTTAAAACACTAATAAACCATACTAATACTTGAATTTGAAAACACTGATTAAGTAGTAACCTCATATAGTTCTGCAGATCCACACACTACTAGACTATCATGGTTTCACATTCTCATAGGTTTCTCACAGCTCTTTTGTAATTAACAGTTACAATGCTGATAAAAAAAACTGTAACAATCAATTAAGACATGCAAAGATCAGACAAACATTTCAGCACCTGATGTAAAACAAGTTTTATATTTAACATTTTCTTCCTGAGAAAAGGATGAAAAACCAATTCCTATACATTATAAATTCCTTGAAAATTTGAAATTCTAAATAAGGATCATTTTTCAAATATTCACTGATAGTCTCATCTGCAGTAACAGGGAAGAATATATTAGTGTGAGGGAGTTTGCTAAAATAAAGTGCCACATGTCTAATCCAGAACCAGAAGTTAATACAAATTTGGAGGCACAAATTTTGTTTTCAATTATTTATAGGGGACCCTACAAAATTCAAGCAGCAGAAAAAGTTGCTGGAGGTCAAGACTGTGAGATCAAAGGTAATGGCACCTTCATGCCCTAATCCATTCCATGCTAGAAAATTGAGAAAGAGGTTTTTGTTTGTTTAGTTATCAGTAATGTACATGATGTCTTCCTCTGAAATGTGCATGGACCCTCGATCCCTTCTGCTACCCTGTTGGCTTTTGTCAGGTTGACCTCGCTGTGTCATTACATCAATAACCCATTTCAGCTTTTTTTTTATAATAGCAGTTTTGGTTTAAGTATGTTCTTATCCTAAAACATAACCTTATTTTTTTATTTTCTTTTAGTCCTTCTAACATATCTATATTTTTCATTTACTTTATAATTTGTTGTTCCTTTTGAATTAGTCCCTTTGAACAATATTATAATAAGGCTAAAGGAAAATAAACAACAGATATATTAGTAGAAGGACTACAAAACAACAAGGACCAAAACGTAAAAAAAAGGAATTTTACAAGGACTAAAAGTCATTAAAAATTTAGGAATCAAAAGCCAAATACAAGCACTTGACATGAAAATGGTGGCACCACTATCAAGATGCATATTTAAGCGGACAAAAATAAATAGGAAAAAAATTTACCACTTGTTTGGATAAATAGAAGAGAGTGAAAATAAATAAATAAATTGTATAAAATTCTTATATTAATTAAAAGCAAAAAATTTAACCCAAAAAATAGGTTTTACTACCACCTTTTTTTTTATTTTATAAAAAAATAAAAAATGTGAAATTCAACATTCACAGTTTGGAGGGAAATTTTCTTCTTATTTCTACTCCTAAATAGAGAATGAAAAAATTGGTATTTCTGAGCTACCTTAGCTATCACACTTCCTTTCTCTAAGATAAAGGAGGACTGAAGTTGTTCTTTTTTAAGAGCCAACTTAAATGCTTGCTACTCACCTTTCTCAACACAAATGACATGTATAAATATGCTGCCTCCCATTCATCAGCTGAGAGTGTACCTGATATAGAAATATGCACAAGTACTGCATTACTAGGATTTCCACTAACCAGAACACGTAAAAAAAGACTGGGAAACGCATTGTTAGATGAAGTTAAATGGAAACTGAAATGGAAAACAGTAGGCACAAAGGCTTACTATGATCTTGGTTTCCATCTCCCAATGCACCTAGTCTTCGCATGAGCTCGACAAATTCCGGTTTTTTCATATACTCGTGCACAAATTCATGTGAGTTCTTTGCAAAAACAAGCTCAAAGTCATACTGTAAATGTTAATTTTAAATGAGTCTTCAAGAACAAGTCATTGCAATCAACACTTACCTTAGAAAAGCTAGAAATTTGGCAGAGTATCATAGACAGTGTACATACCTCTTCAGCTAATGACTTGAATACGTGGAAGGGGACAATCCATTCAGGACAATCAACAGCATCCTGAAACAAGACTTCGCGTCTTAAATGGCAGGGTATGTATTAAAAATATGGAATTTTAAAGGGAACTAAATAAGAGACATGGTCTTTGAATCATAAAATCACAACCCTTGTTACACAGAGCTTCTCCATTTATGCATGCACAAAGTCATACAAGTCATAGTAATTTGACAAGGAAACTACAAACCAGCCTTGTGTGATGGAAAACAACTACTTGATATTAACAAAAGGAAGATTAGAAAGAAATGATACCTCCAAATGGAACGTGTACTTTATTCCAAAAGGGCTGGAAGATTTAAATTTCTGAATCACAAAAGGAAATTTCAGGTAAGTTGAATTCACAATCATTTCCATAATTATAGTGGTTTCTGGCCTTAAAAAATAAAAGATGATGAGAGGGAGGACAAACTTACCTTCTCAGAAAATTCTTCATCAAAACGCACCCAATAGACACTGTTGCCAAAAGTTAATCCTTCAGCTGCAAATTCACAGGGAAAATAGTATCTCCAATCAAGAATGAGGAAAGAGATCTTCCATACCCAACAAAATCCCCCACTTATATGCAGCAAAGGATCAAAGTGTGTTGTTGGTGAAGCACATGTCGTTCAAAATAATCTATTAGTTCAATTCCAGATAGGAAATTTCACAAGCAAAGAGGAAACACCAAAAGTGCAAAACTCTACTGGTGAAATGGATCGTTTCTTTTCTTGTTGATAACATAAACATGTAAAAGAATGAAGATTTTATATGCGTTGAGACATTTTAAGTGACAAAGGACCAAATTCCTACATACATCATTATTTTAATTAACACTATTAACACAAACATTAAACATACCAACAAGTCTGTGTGAACTGCTAATAACATATTATGAATTTCTATCAACTTTTTTAAAATAGCAACAATTATCATTTCTTATTTAACTACATGTGGTCAATTACATAAGACAAAGCATGTGATAGATAGGACTTCATTAACAACTAAATTTATTTCAAAAGAATAATAAGAAAAACCTTCTTTAAGCTTCTTCACAATCACATTGGCATCAGGCATAGTCCCAATGAAAATGCCTCCTGGTCGAAGTAAAGCTGACACATTAGCTAATGCTTGCCGGGCCCGAGCTTCTGTAGACCATGAGTAATGTAATGCAAACTGCACATTTAAAAAGTTTATCAGACTAAAATCCAACATTCACTTTCACGATGTAAAGAAGTTCATAATTTATTGAGACAATATATAAAGGTTATGGTTATGTTGCTTCTACTGACAAAACAGTATAGTTGTTTTGCTTATTAAAAGAAAAAAGGGGCCAGTAATCAAGAATATAAATGGTAGACACATCATTTATTTACTATTTTTTTTGTATCAGAGAAACTGCAGCAGAACAAGGGCTTTGCAAGAACAAAATTAGATGCCAAATAAATATTTCTAAATGCAATAAAAGAAAAACGACATGCAAGGGTATATAACAAGAATATATGGATCAAAAGTAAAAGCAGAAAACATGGTAGTTACTGGGAGAGGCCACTCTTCAAGGTATTAGATTTTCTAGCAGCACACACAAATTTCTTTTTCTGCATAAATTCATCAATTATATATAATTATTTCAAGAGAGTATCATTTACCTGGCAACTACAAATATCAAAAGGAGCATCATCCGCAAGAACTTTGTCCAAGCGAACCTGCAGTTGCAAATCATATGAACAACTAGACCTTCTTTGAACATCTAAACAAAATTCAGAAATTGGTATTGAAGCTCGAGATCACAATATCACTTTCTCTGAATAAAATTTAGGGTGTGTTTGATTGTGTTTTGTTTCTTAGTTTTTGAAAACTATTTTATAATAGAAAACAATTTTCAAAAGATAATCTTTAAAAAATAGAAGCGGGAGAAGAAGATGAAATAATATAAGAGAGAACACAACTAAAAACATAAAATCAAAACAACTTACAGATGTTCTCTGGTCTTTTATTTATAAAACTGAAAAAAAAAAGGTATTCTTTTTCTAAAACAGATTTATAAAGTTTTTTGCTTTTTCATTTTATTTAAAAAAAACAACTTTCAAGAACAGGATACAAAGAGACCCTGAAAATTTAATCTACTTGATTAATAACTATTCTTTCAGATTCCTATCTACCTAGGCAATTCAGTAAACAACAAACCAACTAATGCGGAAAACATTCTACTTTACAATCTGAAAATGAGATAAAACAAGTCATTTCAAAAAATTAGCTGGAAGTACTTGTACTAAAGTTCAGGTATTCGAATTGTTAGAAACCAACAAATCCTAACACAACACCTACTCTGCTATCAAAACAAAGCACCAAAAAGAGCACTCTCCTTTCCACTCTGGAAAATCCCAGTACATTCAACATAAAATATAAGCTGAAAAAACTCCCATACAACAGACAACCTATTTATTAGGTCAAACAGCACACTAAACTACCTGGATACAACTAATTACAATTTAGCCCCTTTTTATTCTTTCTTCCTCTATAATAGACCCATAAAAGACGTTCCAACTTCATTTTGGTCCTGTCACCATTTCTAACAATACACACTTCCTTTGAATTAACAATTTGTCCTCAAGGCTGAAATTGGGAAACTAAATACTGAAATCTGAAAGATCTTCCCATGTAGCTTCTTCTGGAGGTTTGTTCTGCCACCGCACCAAACACTTGAGGAATTACCTCTCCATTCTTATTCATTGTTCAATTATCCAATGTCTGAAGATGCTGGAAACTGTAGAACTCCACTAGATGGTTCCCTGCAACTTTTTTCTTATGTTGAGAAACATGGAATACAAGGTGAATCCAAGCCTGTTCAGGTAGTTGTAACTTGAATGCAACTGCTCCAGTTAGCTAAAGAACCAAATAAGGTCCATAATATCTAACTACTAGTTTAGGATAGCTTTCTAGTAAACATGGGAGTAGTCTGAGGCCTAATCTTCAGATATACCCAAATCCCCTGATTGAATCAAAGTCATCTTCCTGTACCTGTTAGCATAATAGGTCATTTGATTTTTTGCTCTCTGCAACTGAAATTTTAATTGCTTCAAAGCTTCACCCTTGTCCATTAACTACTGAGCCGCGTCTTCCACCAAAGTTTCAACTTGTACAATCATGGTAAAAGACTGTGGAGATCTTCCATAAACTACCTCTAAGGTGTGCAATGTATACAGCAGCTTGAAAAGTGATATTATACGAATCTTCAGCCCATGCAATGAATTCTACCCAACAACCTCTAGGTTGTTACAAACAAAAACAACTCACAATAGGTTTCCACTATTCTGCCTCAACTTTTGTTTGACCATCAAATTCCAGTTGATTTGTTATTAGGGAAAGCAAATAAACCCATCCCTGCAGGTGTTTTTGAATCCGTCCCGATTTTGACGAAGAATCCCCGCATTGACCGGGTATAGGTATGAGTATGGGTAACACCCGATTTTTTAAATTGGGTATGGAGATGAAGATGAGTATGTACATATCCGCCCCAATCCCTATACCCATCCCAATACCTATTCCTGTTTTAAATTACTAAAACACCCATAGTTTATTAAAGAACCAAGAAAACTTATATTCACTGCTCCCATTTCTTTTATTTCACTACACAATTCTTTTTGTTCTCCCTCATCTGTTTGACTTGTTCGAAATTCACTCCGATCCTCAAGGTATTTTCCTCTTATCAAAACTTTGATTACACATTTTTTCCAACACTTACAGCAACACACACACACCAGGGTAAACAAAATTACCCCCCAAAAGGTGCACTCTCCTTAGAAAATACCAGTACATCAATTTAAAAACTAAGCTGAAAAAACACCACTACAACAGAGGGCCTATTTATTAGGCCAAACCGCATACTAACTACCCAGTCACAACTAATTATAATTTAACCCCTTTTAACTTTTTCTTCATCTGTAAAGGTTGTTCCCACTTCTTTGCGGTTGTCACTATTTTTAACAAGAATAAATAGAGATGAAATGTGAAGTACATGTCAAAACTTTAGTAAGTTAAATTCTTACTTTTGGGATCTAATGAAGTTAAGAATAAAAAATCATAGAATTTTATTTTAAAGGCATAAAAATGCTAATCACCTCATAACAATCTCCACATATAAGGCGAGCAGGAAATGTAAACTTTTTACGTCGCTGATGATGGTCAGCATCACCATTGTAACGTGTTCGACAGTCTTTGATCTGGAAAGATTGTTGAATTCAGTGAGAAAATACTGAGGACACATTCATGATAATTACAAATAGCTTGACAAAATAAGGTATACAGTGTTTCGCCATGTAATGGACAAGGATTTGGGCTATAAAATATAATTATAAGTTAGCACCTAAAGTTGGGGAAATATATAAGCACAATGACAAATTTACTACCACTAGCAAAGGCATGATCTTAGGATCTAACTGCAAGGTCCGACTTGAGTACTACATTGGATGTTTTGGATTTTGATGTGTGGCTTATGAGCTCTTGAGCTCTTCAAACTACAATGGATAGCTTTTGTCTGTGAATGAAAGAAATGGGAATAATATCAATCTCACACAACCTTCATGAGATCATCCATAAAGAGCACAGCTTCCATTTTGGTTCATCAAGAGACAATACTTCTATGTTTCTTATACAAGCTTCTATATCTCATATTTGGCTATAGTTTTTCATAACTTTATTTCTTTGGATACATCATAGATACATACTAATGTAGTATTTGAGAGCATAGCTATAAATCTCAGATGGCAGCACATAGTGGTCAACTCTGAAAGTGTTATAGTAGGAAGCAGGATGACTTTATTTTAAATAGAACAACACAAACTTAAAAATTTATGCTACACATGATAAAACTCAAAATAAGAATACCAAATTTGAAGAAAATCATGATAAATAATAGCTCACAAGTTTTATACACAATTACCACCAATCTTTTGAGCAATAAAGAACATAGTGATGAGATAAAATATGAAAGATGATGGTGAAATTAAAAGAAAAAGTAACAAGATAGATAAAATTAGTAGAATGTGAATTGGGAAATCTAAAGGAAGAAGAAAAAATGGAACAGAATACACTAAAAAAATGGGTTTTTGATGCCTAAATCATGGTAGCATCACTATAGCAAGTGAAAAAGCTTCCAATTCAATCCACTACAGCTCCAATATGTGACGCTATTGACAACTATGTTAGACAGTATTGGCATTGGCTAAATGAAGAAAATGCAAATATTGGTGTTTAATTTGCAAGAGTGCCCTTAATTGTTCCCTATAAATGATATGAATTGGTGGAAGTGAATATGGAAACATGGTAAGAAAACCAGTGCAGACAATTATGGCAATACGTCATACTCACCGAACCTTCGGCAATGTCAATACCAACATAATATCCAATTTTGGCCTTGTCCCATTTGATAAGATCACCACCCTGATAAGCATTCATGAAACAAAAAAGGATGCTTGGTTAAGAACATGGGAATGACTAGTGGCATTTAAACAACAACTGAAAACCCATTAACACCTTGCCGCAGGCAAGATCAAGTACTGCATCTCCTCGACGGGCATAAAGCTGAATTAAGACGCTCTTAATCTGTTAAATGACAAAGAAATTAATCTGCAATCATGTAGTAATTTGTGGGTAACACATCATGTATTACAGAAACACAATACATACCCAGTTATTGAGTTTCTTCAAATGAATTATTGGACTGGCCTCCCGTTCTTCTAAAGTCTGGTTGGATCTTGCACTGTAATGATCAGCTACTTTCCGAGCAAAATTCTTCGTGCTTTCATCCTCAAGAAAGTGTGCACCACCTAAACACAACGCATCAAATGATAATTAACAATAGAACCACAACCCCATATAAGCCTGTTACAAGAAAAGCAATTGCCATCACGTTTGCAGATTCATCATGATTCTTGATATTATAGAAAATTGTTAGCAGCTGATGCAGCCGCAATTGTGGTTGTAAACTGATTTCCAAAACCTTGAGAAGTGGAAACAAAGCCTTTAATTCCCACAATTGAATCGTGCAAACTCTTCACACAATGAAACTTAGCACCACAAATTACTGTGAACTTCATTTATATATAATTGAGCAAGTCCATTGCAATATTGTTTCTATCAAACATGTCAGCAACTTTGTTTGACCAGGATGCAGTTAACAACTATAAAAACCTCTACTCTTAACCTCAATTCGCAAACTGCAACCCAATATTTCAAAACTAGGAGCACTTTAATTTCATTCAATTGTCAATTCTTAACTCCGTATTTCAGACCAAACCCAATACATAAGCCACAAAATTTTCCTTTAACCCCATTCCTCCACTTGAAAATTCAACCAACCTACAGTGTCAAAAACAATTAACCCCGGATCCACAAACCCTTCACAACGGTGAAAAAACAAATGGGCTAGAGCCAAAACACTAAAATATTTACCTTGAGGATCATGCCTAGCTCTGGATTGAGGTGGACCTAACGAGGTCGAAGGTGATTCCTGGTACCCACGTTTCATTGGGAGCAATGAATTGAAGAAGAATGACACTCACCCACTCTGCCTGCCGGAAGATGCTGCAAGAATCGTTGAAGGATATCAGAGAAACAATCGAAACTGTTCCCAAGTGTTTCTTTTTCTTGCCGAAAACTAAGAGAGAGACTTGGGTGTGGTTTTGCGTAGGGTTGTGTTCCTGTGGGGTATGTTTGATTTGAAGAGAGAAGAGTGGAAGTGAAAGTGAAAGATACACAAAAAAGCAACAAAAATTTTGGTCTGTGGAAGGATATATAGTGGTATGGTGATGGTGGTGCTGAAGGAATCTGGGTCCTTTGCTGCCCAACACAATGGTATTCGATTGGTGAATGAAATTAATTAGAACCAAACCCTCAAATCAGGGTTAATTTCATTCTTTAAATATAGAAAATATTAAAAAATTGAACAGAGTTAAGTATGATTTCAATTTGAACAAATAAACCGTAGCCAATTAAATAAAAATTAGTAATGAAGAAAATACCTAAACAATACAATTTATTAATTTTCATATTTGTGCAAATTAACAATTTTTTGCTAAAATGGTGTAATTTTATTGAAATTATTAAAATGGGTAAAAAATTTAAGAATTAAAATTGATAAACTGTGTTTGGAAATTGCCTTTCTGGGATCTATTTTCATCTTATTTTTGTAAAATTAAACAAAAAAACATTTTTAAAAAACGAAAGTGAAGTTGTTATGTGTTTGGAAATTGCCTTTGTGTATTTTCATCTTATTTTTGTAAAATTAAACAAAAAAACATTTTTACTATTGTAATAAATTAAAATAATACGAAGAAAAATTATTTAATTTAAATAAATATGAATTCGGTTTTATTATAATAATAGTATAATATTATCAATGATTACAAAAATACTAATATTAATATGAATATTAATAATTATAATTATAATTAGTAATAATATTTATAATAGTAATAATAATAATATTATGTTATCTAATATCAAGAATATTTTGACTAATTGAGAAAAGTTAAAGTCATCTTTAACTATCGATATATCTCGATAAAATAAACTCGATTATTTTAAATAAGGGAGTCGTGTCACAATCCTGACGAGTGACATGTGTTCCCTGAATAATTAAGCGCAATAAATCAGTCGTGTTGTGCTTAAACACATCCTTAAATTGCAATTAGGATATATGTGGACTTTTCATAGAGTTTCGTACAGGTATAGCTCCATAAAAACTAGTATAAATAGGGAGGTACTCTTAGGTAAAAACACTTTTGAATTAATCATTTTAATTGTTTACTTTTGAATATAGAAATTACAGTAACTTGAACATAGAAGTGGTTGTAGGTACCTCTGTCGAGACCAAGACTTAAACCGATACCACGGCAGACCAAGACTAAGATAGAGACTAAAGTCAAGACCTAGAGCAGCATAGAGATCATAAATGATTGGGTGACAAGAGTTCAAGTTAGTGATCCTATGGGGTCATTTCGGCCGTAAGAACATTTTGGTGCTCACTGTGAGGTCGGAGGAAACCTTTTGATGGATTAGATGGTGACCATGCGCAACATGATGAACGATAAATGCCAACTCAAGGAATCCTGAGGCAACCACGTGAATCAAATGGAAATGATAATGAAGTTGTGGAAGGACATAAATGTAGGTACAATTGGCTCCAAAATGGGTGTGAATGGAGCTTGAACTCAATTCGCTTTTTATCAACTCAAGATAAAACAAAGATTATAAAAGATGAGGGATAAAGAAAAGTATGCACAAATATTTATATTGGTTCACCCCAAACACTAGGGCTACGTCCAATTCCCTTAAGCTCCCCGCTTAAGAGTCTTATCTCTCCAGGTAACAAGTATTCTCCACATCTCCAGGTCACAAGTATTCTCCACATCTCCAAGTACACAAGTATTCTCCACCTTTTCAAGCAAAGTATTCTCCACCTCTCTGGGTAACAGGTATTGAACACCTCTCCATGCAAACAATCTTAATCTCCCCCTGAGTCCAAGACCTCTCAACAAGTGAGAAAAACAATCTCGAAAAAGAAAGATCACAGGGTAATCTTCACACAGTGAAAGATTTACAATAAGGCTCACTCCCCAAACTATGAGTTCTCTATACAGCATATATGAAATATTCTCTCTGAAGACTCTACAAACTAAAACAATGAATGCTTAATCGCTTGTGGTAATCTTGTATGCTAGTATTATTGTATATGGCTTCTTCATCTCCGGGGTCTTTATATAGGCTCAAATTATGACCATTGATGCTTTAATTATTCTCTTGTTCACCTTGACGTTAGACGCTTCATATGGAAACATTTGCTCTTGATTCAATTGTATTTGAATTGTTTCTTCTTTCAGTCCCAATGTGAACATTGATTCATTAATATTTTAATCTCAAGTATCCTTCATTTTCATCACATCAGACGCTAAATATAACAACATTTTCTTTGATTATATTCTTTACGTCTTTAAGCATATGAAACAATTTGAATTGTTTTCTTTATAATCTCTGATGTAATCGTTAATCTTTTAATGCATGTGACTGATTCTTCAATCATATCTATTTCACAATTGCTTCACCGTAATTGCCTTGAATGCTGAATATGGAAATAATTGTTTGGTAGTTTATTGTGCGTCTTTGACATCTATAATTGGCTTCAATGCTCTCTTAAAATCTTTTTATCTCTGTTGTGGATTTGAACGTTGGATATAATCTTGACTCTCATTCTCCACTTGAGTTTTGTTCCATTTGACGTTGATCATGGAAGGTTTTAACCTGCGTCTTTAATGTTCTTTCTCTCTTGAATTCTTCTTAAATGTATTTCTCTGAAATACTCTTTCTCTTGACTATTTGCAACATCTTTGAAATGTTTTCAATGACTTCCCATGAATTTCGCTATGCAATAACTTCATTATGCTCGTTGGACGTTCAATAAGAAAACTTTTGCGCGTTCTCCTCTACATCTTAATTGTTCTTAACATCACATATATAAACCTTTGTGATTACTAGTGATATTAATATTTTCAACATGTCATAGTGTATATATCACTAAACATTAATCTCTTAATATTTTAGAAGTATCAATACTTTCCATTCACTCGCCTTCACCTGCATTCAATCGACTACCTTGGTGACGAAATTTCAAGCGCAGTTTGCCACCGGTTTACCTCATCATCTCACCTTAATACCCTTAGTCAACCTCAAGTAGGAGAAGACTGAATCTCTTTGAACCTTTATGGAATGATTTGAAAGGGTCGCATTCAACATTCGAAAGCTCAACCTAGATTTGGCTATTCATCATATGGTTATTGCACTTAAAGCTGAACTATTTTCAGACAACTTGTGCAAAAAACCAGCATCAAACCTCAATGAAGTGAGACAGAGAGTTGTTAACTTCATGTAGTTGGAAGAGCTTAAAGAATTTTGAAGTCAAGTAAGAACTAAGGAAACCACGAGCAAAAAAGGTCCAAGATGGGGATGGTTAGCTAACTTCTTAGTGATGAAAACCCTAGTTGACCAAGGCAATTTTGTGGGCATCTTATACTAGAAGACTTTTCAATGGTTGGGTTTGTTAAAGGACTCCGTCTTTCCCTTAAAAAAGCAAAATATTATATTCTCGAGGGAGAAAGTGGACACCAGAGACTTCATTGACCTTTAGATAAAGTTTGGGAGGGAAATAAGAAGTACAAGACGATAAAAGTGTGATACGTAATTATGGATGTCAACACCTCCTATAATATTCTTCTCGAACGAACTTCACTTAACAAGCTAGTCTAAGGCACTAGACGGTCTAATCACTTTTAAATGGTCTAATACCCCACTAGAAAATTTTATGAGAATGAGCATGTCTTTGAAGGTTTTGATGATAACAAACATTATAAGGTGTGCTAAGTTGTAATAATAAATATACTCATGTATAGTACTTAAAGTAAACACATTAGATGATTTATTGAGATTAAACCTATTAATGGTCTATAATTGTTAGACAGTCACTCTGTTTAAAAGAGTTAGTTAAGTCTATAATTTTAACACAGTAGACAGTCTCACAATGATTAACCTATTAGACAATCTCATTGTGCAAACCGTGCTAGATGATCTTACTATTTCAAACATGTTAGACGAGCTTTTTGTTAGACTTGCTAGACGGTTTTAGTGTAGACATTCTCAAAGATAAATGTATTAGACGGTCTTAAAGACATCAACATGTCAAACGGTATAGTCTTCATGTACATGTTAGACAATCCAATCTTCGTTTCACGATAGACGGTTTATCACGACAGAGTTTCTAAACTCAATTTTTAAGATCCATAAATGATTTCTATTTGTTCCTTAATCATTTGTAAAACCTATAATGATTCTAATCAAATTTTTATATTAAAATAAATGCTTCCACATCTTAATAATAATAATAATAATAACAAAAACAAAATAACATTACAATATAATTATAATAATCATTACAATAATAACATTAATAATAATTTATAATAATTATAATGTTAATAATTTATTTTATATTAATATGTATAAAAATAAAAATATTAATTTAATAATTTGTAATAATAATAAAGATAATAATGAAGAAAATAATAATAATAATAATTATTATTAATATAATAATAAAAATTATTATCATAATAAATAT
>Ga0123342_1003850_pt1 | contig 23604 bp, 10 predicted proteins | sample Turbeawhitnodule_FD_89960 | JGI IMG/M metagenome (GOLD analysis project Ga0123342, IMG submission 89960) | Root nodule microbial communities of legume samples collected from Mexico - Turtle bean Mexico white nodule | ecosystem: Host-associated > Plants > Roots > Nodule | place: Mexico: Nepantla... | reverse complement strand
TAATATATAAAATATATAAAATTATATAGTATATATATTTATATATATATATATATATATATATATATATATATATATATATATATATATATATATTTCTCTAAATTATCTTAAACAAATCACATTATTCTTTCTCAATATCCTTAAATTAGCCGGATAAGAATATAATATACACTACAAGAAAATCATTAAATAAAAATCAATTATAGAGAAAAAAATAATTAATTGTTATATTTACTAAATTAGATATTATTTTAGAGACTACAAAAATTATTGGTTTATAATTAGTTTATATTATTGATAAATAGTTTATAAATTGGTATCTAATTAGCTATCAACACTACAAGAAAATCATAAAATAGAAACCAATTGTAGAGACAAAAAAATAATTACATTTTAAAAACTAAAAAAAAATTGATTTCTAAATTAGTTTTTATTATCGTTAAATGGTTTATAAATTGGTATCTAATTAGCTACCAATATTTTTGTTACCAAATTTAGAATCTAAATAATTGGTAGTTAAAACCTTGGTAGCTAATTAGATACCAATGTAGAAACTATTTAACAATAATATAACATAATTTAGAAACCAAAATGATTTTTAGCCTCTAAAATGGTCTCTAATTTAGTCAGCAACTAATTATTTTATTGTAGTGGAAAGTTTTAACTGTCAAATTTAGAATCTAAATAATTGATAGTTAAGACTTTGATAACTAATTAGGTATCAATTTAAAATTTATTTATTAATAATAAAATCTAATTTAAAAATCAATTTTTTTTAATTTTTAAAATAATATCTAATTTAATTAATATAACAACTAATTACTTTAGTATCTAAAATTAACTTTTATTTAATAATTTTTTAATAGTGATATTGAAACCAAACAATACCAAGAAGTCACACTCTATACAAGAAACACCAACCATACCTAGTCAGAGAAGAGAGTTGAAACTGCAACAAAACAATTGGTTTTTGTACGAAAATAGTATAATTTTTTTTCGCAAATTTAACTACTTGCAAAATCCAAAACAGTATTATTAGAGAAACATTGGGATGACTAAAAACGAGTGAGAAGAATTTGCGATAGTGACAGTTTATTTTATTCGTGCGAGTGGGTTGCGAATGCTTTGAAGACACACTGGAATCGTCACAAAGAAAATCATGCCGCCACGTTTTGAGTTTCACAGCTCTGACATATAACAGGCACCACCAAAGAAAAAGAAAAAGGTTTTGAAACATGTTTCCCTCAACTCTCCCCTTCCTTTACGCCACTTCCTCACATTTAAATCATAACTAACCACTTCACTCCAACCAAAACAAACACAAGTAAAATGGGTGTGTCGCAAAAATGGTTCAGAATTTTTGGGGGCAGATTCTTCAGATCATCCAACAAAGACACCATTCTCCTCCACACAACTAACCAATGCGAAGAAGCCATACTTAGGAATGAAGACTTCACTTTCCCTACACCAACACCAACACCTATCTCTTCAATCACCATGGAAGATCTTGCGGCCATTAAGATCCAAGCTTATTTCAGGGGACATCTGGTATGCCATCTTATCTCAAACATATATATATACATGTAACTTTTACTCAAAATCATTTTGGTATTTTGATTTACAGATTATTTTTTTTATCAGAACAAATAAAATGAGATACTTCATAGAGATAACTCAATCCTTATATAGATAGTTTAAGAAGATAGTTTAAGAGTGTCTTAATCTTTATACAAAAATTTCAAGATTCTAATATGTATTTTAAGAATGTTTCAATCCTTATAAGTGACCATGATGTACCTGTTCAACACTGATTTAAACACTGATGAAATTTATGAATTAGTACAAGTGATGAAAATTGTGACTTAATGTTGATATATACATGGAAGCATGATTGAGTTGATTATTTGTTGGACAGGCGAGAAGAGCATATAAGGCGTTAAAAGGGCTGGTGAAGGTGCAAGCTTTGTTTCGTGGGGTGTGGGTGAGGAAACAATCACGTATTGCAATGCAGTGTATGCACGCACTTGTACGATTACAAGTCAGGGTTCGTTCAAGGCAGCTACTTGGTACCTTTCATACACAACCAACCACTAACTCATTTACACACTATAACCACTAGATCACTCTCCAAATTCATTCTTTTTTTCCTCCAAAGTTAATTTTGGTTCATTTAAATATATATGTAGACATTTACTAGAGTGACTGTTTTTATTGACGAGGTTGGATTTTGTTGTCTTGATGAGTGCTTTCTAGGTAATCTTTAAGTGGTACAGGTCAAAAGAAGTCATAATATTTTTTTTATAAAAAAAAAAATATTTTAGAGGTGGATTAATTCTTATATAGAACAATAGAGAGAAACATATATCTCTCCAAAGCTAAATAAAATTGACATAAACCACCAACTACCCATACAACTAACTCAACTAAAACTGCAAAAATATCAAAACTCAGCTTGACCGCCTTATAAGCAATTTGAATCTAGTACATACAAATCAGGGAATTCAGGTGCTTAAACTGTCTTTCACAAGGGCCAACAAGCACCAAGCACACGGACCACCGGTGAAAAGGAGGATGCATGTTTTTTTTTTGTTGAACACAGTAAAACTATGCAGTTCTGAATTGTTGTGAAGGGAGCAACATGTATTGTTTAGGTGTTTGTTGTGCTTATGTGTTTGAAAGTTATAAAGTAACATGAGACACTAGTATAAGGGTTGGGGCACCCTGAAGTGTTCCATTTTAATTTATTTATTATTTGATGATAAAAAAACTTAGAAATCAGGAGTTTTAGACATCAATCTCAAAAGGAGAAGTTCGCTAAAGATACTTTTGAGAAAATTCAAGACCAAACATTTAATTGTGTCAAGAAGAAAATTTCAAATCACTTCACCTTTAAAAACATATTTATTCCTATCTTATGCCTCCGAATCTTACTTATGCAATCCAAACATTTCACAAAATTAAATTAACACACTGATCCCATAAAAAGTCTAAACTGCATAAAAGGTGAAACATGGATAAGAATGTAGTTGAATTTTTTATGAGAAAAAAAAACACAGAAAATTGACTTACAAGATTGGTTTGAAAATAATAATTAATTTCAAAAGAAGAATACTTCTTCAATTCATTTTTAACACTTATAATTAATTTAATAATTTAATTAATTTAATTACATTAATTACAAAAACTAAATAAATAAAATAAAAAACCTGAGTCAAGCCAACACAATTACGAAAAATAAATAAAAAGAAAACATGTATGGGCTAAGCCCACCACCAAAAAAATAAAAAATAAAAAACTAAAAATTGTGTGGGGTCAAGCTAACACAACTACCAAAAAATAAATAAATAAAAATTAAAAATCATGTATGGTTCAAGCCGCTGCAACTAAAAAAATAAATAAATAAAAGTATACAAAAATAAATAATACTTATCTGTGGGATCAGCCTACACAATTCTTTCGAAATAATTAAAAAAATTATTTTATATGCATCAGTTCTCGTGGACACAATGTATTTTTATTTTTTTTTTATTTTTTTTCTTGAGTGGGTGTAGTGGGCTTGGTCTAAATTGTTTATTTTACCAATTTAACATATTCTATATTTGCGTTTTGCTTAAATTCACGCTAATTTTTGACAACTAATCCCTGTAGTGAAATATTTTTAATTGTTATTATAGATTTTACTATGTAAATAATGAGTTAATACTCGTTTTGAATGTTCTTACAAATAAAATGTAATTAAAAGTTATTAAATTGTGTACAAAAGAAAATAGATTTAAGTCGAAGTTCATTTTGAGATCATAATGATCTGTATAATGAGATGTAGAGATTTATGGAAAGATATTGGTGCTTTTTAGGTGTACAATATGCAAACATATTTGTGTTGGCATATTGCCTTATATGGAAAATCATAACATGGTAAATTGAAGAATGGGGAACTACTATAGATGGTCTAAAGGTAAGGTATTAAGTGATTGAAAAGTTAATAATAAGGATAATTCATTCTATTAGCTAACTTTTGAATAAACTTGACTATCTCAACAACCTACATGCATTGATTACTATGAGAGTACATCTTTTTTGTTAGAAAAAAATAAAATAAAAATTTGAAGTATTTAAAAGATGTTTCAATCATTGTAAAAAAGTTTTAGACTATATATTATAACCTCCTAAATATACTTGTACATGTTTGTGAACGAATAGTTTATTAATATTGATATAATTAAGGTTTATTCTAGAGATGTGATCATTACTTCCGATATCAATTATATACTTTGAATCACTTATGAAAGGAAAAATATAGATCCATAGGTCATATTTCAATTTAGAGACATACTCGTCGTTAAGATAGAATTAGTATCAAAATTGATGTGTGAAGAAAAGTATATAAATATTTGAACACTATAAAAAAATGCACATTTAACATAACCAAAAGTTGATTCTAACAAGTAAGAGTCGGCTAATTAGTCAATAGCATCGAATTTGCATTGCACATGCAATAGACTTTAACCATGGATGCTAATTCATTAACATCAACTTTACCTCATCACTAATTTTTAAATTGATTTTTAATTAAAACAGTTTAGTGTCGGTGACACTAATATTTTTTTTATTTTAAAATCAATTTAATTTAGTGTAAACTATTTTTAATATTATGCTAATTTGTATTGATATGGTCAACATTAATGATAGTGGTTTCAGAAAAAAAGTTTGTCATACAACGCCTCCATCATCAATAGAAGCAAAACAAGAAAAGGTGCATATTATTTTTTTGCATGCATGAAAGAGATTAGCGTAGATGAAGAAGATGTGTGTGGGTGAAAGAGATGAATGTAAATGAAAGAGGTGGATGTGAGTGAAGATGAGCATGGAGAGATTTATATAAAAAAAAAGAGATTTATATAAAAAAAAAGTGGGAGAGAACGAGAGTATGGAGATTTGTTATCTTTAAATTTGATTTTTTTGATTAAAAATAATTTATAGTTCTTATTTATCCTCAAGAAGATGCACAAATTCACAACATATAAATTAGTGTTGACCTAATCAACGCTAAGTTAAAGAAATAATAAAATAAATAAAATTAGTGTATGCAGTAGATACTAACTTGAATAAATATAAATACTAAGAAAACATATTAGCATTAACAAGATCAACACTAATTAACTTTATTTATTTTAATTAGCATCAACTAAACTGACCTTAATTTGACACTAACACAAATATTTTTACTTATTAAAAAATTTAAAAATAATTAGTGTCAACTTAGATTTAACTAATCTAAGAGTAACACAAATACTTTTATTTATTAAAAAGTTAGAATCAACTTAGTGTGAGTTAAACCAACTCTATTCTTATGCTTCTCTATTTAAGCCATTGATAATATTTTCAAAATAAAATGTGAAAATTTTATCTTATTTTAAATAAAAGAAATAAAATATAGTGATAGTGGGTTTAAACAAAATGCAAAATTAGGTTAGTACTAAGTTGATAGCAACAACATACTAGTTTACATGATTAATCTGGTGATTGCAAAGAAAATTGGTGGATTGGAAAATGTATAATTGAGAGGAGAACAATAATTAGAGAAACATAAATATATGTTTCTAATATGTTTTTCTTATTTGTAGAAGTGAGGAGGTGACAGAACAAGATAAAAAGAAGAAGATGATTAGAGATAAAATCGATAAAATTAATTTATAATATACAAATAAAGATAAATCTGAGCACATAATGAATGAAATAAGTGTTAAAAATTTATAAGAAAGATATATTAATATAGCATATGTTTTAGTTTACAATAATTTATTTTATAATATAATTAGTATGTATGTTTCGATATTTAAATGAATTATTACAATATAAATATATTAATAGAATTTTTTATTATTAATTATTTTTTAATATCTATTACATACATTTATATAAAATTTTATTTTGTATATAAGTTGAAGCAATCTAATGTTTCTTATATTTATAACTATACTGCTGTCGATAAAAAAAAGTTAGGTACATGATAGAGTGTTAAGTTTCATGATTGTGAGAAGAATAGGTTAACTAATTTTGTTAATTTAATTAGCTTTTTTTTTTTAATAATTTAGTGTATAATGTTAGTTATATATAAATTTTTTTTTCCGATATAAAAAAAAGAAAACTATGTACCTAATAGATTGTTATAATTAAGTTTCATTATTGTGAGAGAAATAAATTAACTACTTTTGTTAATTTAACTAGTTTTCTTGTTCTACTAGTTTAATGTAAACATTTAAGTTGCTTGACTTGGAGGGCAGATAGATGCTAATCAATGTTTTTTTATGCACTTCTAATATTTACCCTTAAATGTTTTTTTTTATAGGCTTAAATGTTGGTACTTTTAATCTTTTAAAATATTTATACTTTGCATTTACTATTACCTGAAAAAGTTAAAATATACTCCATAATACTGCACATTTCTTTTAGTCCTTTTTGTTTTTAAGGCTTTTTTTAATATGAATAATTTTATAAAATACTATGTGATCACCATGTTATTTAATATCAATTTTTTATAAAAAAAAAAATCTGAAACATCTTTAATAATGACATTTGTATTTTATATTAAATTATTTTCTCCACTTTTTCAAATAACAATAAAGTATATCAATAACTAGAGAGGGGTAATTAATGCGAAGAGAAACCAAAATATTGGTATTTGTTTAAACAAGTAATTATGGATGATTTGGAGAGATTCAATTTTTTTTTATAAATACAATACTATTAACTATTTAGTTTTTTCTCTTTAAAAGGATTACTTAATTTTAATTATTTTTCTTAATTGTTGTAAATGAGTAAACAATAAATTATAAAGGAAAGTGAAAACAATTACAAGGAAGAAAAATATTTAAGAATTGGTATATTTTCTTATAATTTTCTTTTACATTCATCTCTCACATTTAAAAAAAAAAAGACTACCGAAAACTACACACGTTTTTTATGTTTTAGTTTCTTTTAAAAAGTACAACAAATTTTAAAGATGTGCAAGAATAAAAACAAAAACATTAGTTAATATGTGAATAAGCAAACAAATAAATAAAATCCTCTTTCATTCTTTTGGTAATTAGTTGTGTCTTACATCCATGTCTTTTCATGGTCATGCAATATTACACAACTTTTTCCTTCATCTCATGGATGATGATAAAGGTTTCAAGTTTGTAATTAGGTTTAGCCACATAAACAAAGTGTTAAACTCTTAACAGGAAGTAATAATATAATGACCCATTCATGAGGCATTTTCAGCCAACCATATGGTTCATGTATACATCATTGAATTGAATTGTGAAGTAGAAGTGTAAACAAGAAATAAGAAAAGAAGAAAAGAAACAAACCTTTGCAATTGACGATCTTAGGTTTTATAGAAACATGAAGAAGCACTGAGATATTGGCACGGCTCAATCAAACCGAACACAACACACACAAAGTTACAATGTTGTTGTTTGTAGGGCAAGGACAGAACTGTGTGGTACAGATGATGTCTGAGTGAACCAGGCCAATATCACAATAACTACTTCATATAGTTGTGTCTGTGCACCCTTTGTTCTTTTTGTGCCTGAACCAAAGGCTGGTGTTTGCAGAGAAGAGAAGGCACAATAAGGTGAAGAGAAGAAGAGAGTGTTCCTTTGAAGGTTGTGTTGTGAATGTTGAGAATGTCTTGGTTGGGATTTAAGATTTTTCAAAAGGGTGTCTGAACATAGCATTTAAAACCCCCGACTACCAAAGCATAAAGCTGGGACATAGCATTTAAATCCACACTTCTCCCTCCATCCCACTTTTTATTTCCCCCTTTTTTTTCCACCAACATTTTCTTCTTCTATACTATCATAATAATGTTTCCTGTTGTCCTTTTAGAATATTAAAGTCATATCTTTTTCAACTATCTAGCTATAAATAAATAAACAATTTAATACATTTAATAAAAGTTTTCTCAACAATTTCTGATCAATTCTTTTGCTTTTTGCTGGTTAGGAGTAACTTTATTATATAGAGATAAAACTTGTATGAGAGTCTTTATTGTATAGCATCAACTTCTATGACATTATATTTTCTAATCTATTTTTTTATAAAAAAAAATTAGAGATGGAAGTTATAAAATTGTATTCTTAGATTATAATTGAATAATTCCCATAAATTTTATTCTTATAGATTATAAAATTAGAGATTGAACTTTCATTTTATGCACGTTTTACATGTCAATAACATAAGAGCTTAGGGAGATGAAATTTAAGCATTCACCCATGTCTAGGTTTTGTGTTCTTATGTGTTCATATGTGAGTTTTTTTTATTAGGTTGGAACAAGTATATTACATAAATTAATAAATTAAGCTAGTTATACAAAATTATAAGTTGAAAAAATTTAACGTGACATTTTATTATAAAGAAGTCATAACACACAATTTTGATTATGTTAAGATGAGGTTTTGTCAAGTGACATGATTTTGATAAATCTAACATAAATTTGATTAATGTCTTTTTTTTAAGGTTACACTAAAGTGATGTCTAAGTGACACCACTTTAGTTTTACTCAATTTTATTTTTGAAAAAAAAATTGTTTGTTTCTTATTATTTTTTAAAAATTGAATAATTTATTGAATTATTAATTAATTTATTTTTATAAAATTAAGACAGATTTATTTTTTAATTAAAAAATTAATTAAAAATTTGTTAAATCCTTAACCTAAAACATACACTAAAAAGTCTAAAATATAAAAAGAATCTCAAAAATACTAAAAAAGATATATTAGTAAATGGTTGATTTTTTGAAAATTTGTCTTTGGGATTTGACAATTACATTCCTTACTTCATTTCGAACAACTTTCATTTTTAATACATTTCAATCAAAATTCTCTATCAAAAGTTATAACCATTTAAACTTTTTTCCTATAAAACTTTCTAATTTTTTTTTTTCAAAATAAAAATTTAGTAAAATTGAAGTCGCTTAAAAAAAATCTCAAATCAAAATTGTATCAGATTACTAAAGTTGTATCACATTAACACGATTTTATCAAAATCGTATCACACCTGACATAACTTCTTCACAATAAAATTGGATCATATTATACAACTTCTCCTAATTCATAATTTCTTTTAAAACTAGTCCCATTTCGATAATAAATTTATAGTAAAAAAACTGAGATATATTATATTAGTAGTTATGAAAAAAAATGTTCACTTATACACAGATTTAATATCTCAAATATTTTTTTTATATATTTACTTTTCTTTTTACTATAGAGAAGTATAAATTTAAGCAAAATTATCTGACTTTTCAATTATTTTAAGTCTTCTTTAACCTAAATAATACAATATAGATTATTCTTAATTAATTAATTATATATATATATATATATATGTGAATGATATTACTGAAAAAAATATTTAAAAAAGTTTAAAATAGTATTATTTTAAAACTAAAATAAAAATATTAAAAAACAACTATTTTGGAATAAAGAGTATCAAAGAAGAACATTTTAATCGAAATATGTTTTAAAATTCATATGGATTAACTTGAAACAACTAATGTCAACAAAAGTTTGACATAATGGATAAAGATTACATTAGTTTAGAGATATTTTGACTTTATAATCTCAATTGATAATGTATATTGGTTATATAGAAGAGCAATAAACTAGTAAGATATAAGAAGAAGAAGAAGAAGAAGAAGAAGAAGGTGAGAGTAGAAAGAAGTGAAAACTAGGGCTTGAAGTAAAGATAGAAGAAGTGAAAAGTAACCCTAGAGATGGTGGAGGTGAAAGAAGGGCAGAAGTGTAATTGAAGGAACTGACATGGGCAGTTTTGGTTAGGGTGAAGAGTGGGCAGAGAGGGAAGAAAGAGGTTGAGCATGATGGCGATACTCGTTGTGACAGAGGAACCAGAAAGACCACCACATTTAATGAGGGAATCTCCCTCTGGAATAGACAGGCTGCAACATTAATAGCCGAGGTACCCATGAAACTGTGTCTTAGAACTGTCAAAACCATTTCACTCCCCACTCTACACTTTCTTTTCTTTTCTTCTCTTTTTTCCTTCACAAAATCATGCACTACTAACTAATAGGGTGGGGTTGACTTGCTTTGGAGGAAAACCAATTCCATGCCTTAAACCCTCTCTCATGTTTCCTCAATATGGCAAAGCAGTATCTCTGTTGCAATTGCCAACCCTTGTTTTATATACCACCCAGTTTCTGCTTTGGTTGATATGGTATTTATGGCAACAATTAATGATACCTCATAATAATATCTTCACCCTTTTTTCTGTTGCAATCTGGTTAGGTTACACATGCACACACCAGACGTCTACATCTTTTTTTCATCAAATTAATTCATCATCATCACCAGTACAACCTCACCATGATTTCACATTATTTAGGGCATTTCTGTTTGTGTTTATGTGCTATCATCGGAATATGCTGCTTCCAATATTACAATTGGAAAACTCCAAACCAGATGCATAACAAACTTCAAACCCTTCCTTCAGATTTCAAACATATATGCAGCAATAAATCTTGGTAGAACTTGTTATTTCTCTACAAGTGCTTTTGCTGTATATATGAAGCTTGATTAATTAATCTGCAGAAGAATGCTGTGAAAAGATGCTATTCAATTTGAGAAAAAATGCTTTAGAGAAATTACATGTTCAGAAGTAACATCCCAGAAGTTCAAGTTTGAAAATTAAATGCTACATTTTGAGACTGCAGGAAGTAGGGCTCGCAAAGCTCAACTTTTGTAATTAAATAAACAAAAAAAATTATTAAAATAATAGTATAATTGATTATTAAGTAGATGTGAAAATAAATTGAGTGTGAAAGTATCAAAATCATAATATATAATGATTTGTTGTGTGTACAGGATATTAATATAAACAGTTCATTAATATTAAAATAACCTAGGCAGATAATAGGTGTGAAAAAAAAACATATGATCGAGAAAAGAGCATCATAGATTCATAGGATTGAACTCATGCAGAATTTGAATGGGTGATTAATATTAACACTGATTAAAATAATTTTATCGATTAGTGATGTATGTTATATAATCAAGGTTAGTTGATTTCTCTAGCATTTGTTTACTCTCACTACACGTGTGTCTCCCAAGTAAATACATTAAATTCACATAATTAAAATCAAAATAATTCATAAATTAAATAGAAATAGTAATTTTGTCCAAAGATCATTAATATATAGTTTATTTAAGTATGAGACTTAAAAAATATCTCATATTTAAGTTTTGGAATGAAAAAAATGAAGTTGGAAGAAGACATATCATGAAAGAAGATCAATTAAGATTTTAATTAGGATTGTCAAAGTAAGTCAACAAGATTTATGTGTTCACTCTCTTTGGATTTTCTGTAACAAGAGGGGTTGTTTACAAATATGAAGTAATAGAGTGAAGATATGAAAGTTATAACAGTTACAATATTATTTGGATATTAATATTTATTCAGAAAATGTCCCTTTAGATGCTCTTCATAGGTTTGATCAATCTTATTTATTATTCTTTTATGTTCTCTGTGTTTGATCTTCTTTTGATACATTGACTCATGTTTTATTTTTCAAAATATGGATGCATTAATTGACTCATTTAATATCTCTGTTTGCACACATACAAATAAAAAATCTGATTATTTAGTAAATGCAAACAAATAAGCATTATGACACTTAAAAGAAGAAGAATTTATTTTGAAAAACTATTGTACAGTTTAAGCTTATAGGTTTTGTTATACACTAAAAAAAATTATTAAATAAAAATTAATTTTAAAAATTAAAATAATTAGTTATTATTCGATTAATTTAGAATTTTTTTATAAACTTAAAAAATATTGCTATTTAAAATAGTTTTTATTATTAATAAAAATTTATAAAATAGTTTTTAAATTGATATCTAACTATTAGTTACAAAGATTTTTACTACTATTTTATATTTTAAATTAGTCTATTAGTATTTTAGAGATAAATTTAAAATCTAAAATATTAATTGGTAAAATTTAGATAGCTAATTTATTTATAAATTTATAAATTATTTTATAAATTTTTATTAATAATAGAAACCACTTTAGATATAAATAATTTTTAATTTTTAAATTAGTATTTAATTTAGTTAATATAATAATTAATTATTTTTAGTTTCTAAATTTAGTTATTACTTAATAATTTTCTTATAGTGTTATTTAAAACATCATTTTAGTCAAATGGTATTCTTAAAAAAATTCATGTAGAAAATAAGTGCAGTTTAGAAAAATAAAAAGGAGTCGTCATCATTTGCTTTTTGGGATAATTCTTACTTTATAATGACTTTTGTAGCATTAAATTAAATCTAAAATATTTTTAAATTGTATTCAAGTTTATCTTAGATTTATTAAAATAGTCCCTTAAGGTTGATGTGAAAAGATTTGTTAAAAAAAAGCTTAAATTAATAGTGTCAAAATATATTTCGTAAGTATGAGTCGTTCTCACTTTACAAAGCTTGTTTTTTAAAATTGAATATTTTTTTTTTGCAATGATATCAAAATTTATATTAGAACCTTTAAAATAGTTACTCACATGTTATCCTAGTACCAAGCCTAATAATAGTTCCAATTTTGATCTATCAGATTTATTTTGCTGACAAAAAAAATCTAATAATAGTAGACATATAAGGAGGTGGATTAAGGAGAAGACAAGTCCTATATTTACTATACTAGAACTACTGCCAAAATAAATAAAGAACCATTCTTTTATCAATTTTATAAAACTAAGGAAGGTCAAATTCACTTCTAAATGATATCAAAGAGTGTCTTTTATTTATTATAAAACATCGTTCATCTACCAGCTCAATAGTACTTTATGTAAAAAAGTGTATTAGGAAAAAAACCACTTAAGCAACTTCTAGCTTCAATTGAACAAGCGACCTTAGATAACATAATACAAAATAAAAATAATAAATAAGAATTAAAACAAACAAAAATCTAAATGGGTGATTAAACATTAAGCAATGTTATACTAAAAATAATTTAAGAAAAAAAAATTAAAACACTCAAATTGTTAGAGATTCCACGAGTTATGTATAAGAAAAATGTAAATTTCACCTTATAAGTTCGATTTTATAAGCATAAGTTAGATTTAAAATGCATTTCTCAATATGATATCAAAGTTGTTCTTACAAGACCTAAACCCTGCAGAACACTTCCTCTTGTTGCAATCTTCTCGTCTTTCCGATCTTTCGGTTAGGCTTCTTTCGAATGGATCTCCTTTGATCTGGACACGATAGGGGGAGTACCTGCGAATATACTCTGACGATCAAGTCAGTCTGAGAGCTAGGTACCAGAAGAGTAGAGAATGAATAGTTACCTTGGGTGTTGTGTCTCTTCTGCTATTTATACTGCTCTAGATGGGCTATGACTGCTATGGGTCTGCTTTAGGGTCCAAACGAAGACCCAATTATGTCTTAACCGTGCTTATCACCTAAGTTGGCTTGTTTATACCTAATTACGTGTTTAGCTTTGCATCTTGTCGTCTAGTCGGCTTTGTCGTTTGGTCGGCCTTTCGGCCATCCGGTAGTACAAAAGTCATGTAAAATTTATCATAGCAAGTGTTTGTTGGACTTATTAGATCATCCACTAGCGTGAGGAGTGTGTGTTAGAGATTAAATGTCGACTAGAGTTAAATATAAGTGAGTCCAAACCTCACATTATAATCTGATTTTATAAAACTGAGTCAATTTTATAGAGTTGAGTTATACAAATATTTGTTTAGGCCCATTGTATAGTGAAGACTTTGGTTTCGTGGTACCAGAAGAGTTAGAAGATCTTGTATAATGGTTAGAGTATCCCTTAAACACTCTTATAACTTTTATTCTTTCTTTACCTATAAAAAAGAATCTTTAACAATAATTTTTAAAAAAAAGTGTAAAGCAGACAAATAACCAACCAAATAATATCTAAGAATAAAAGTGACATGTTTGTAATTACAAAGTAAAAAGTAAAAACAGAAACTGTAATATTGCTGGCTATTGGTTGTAAGCGAATAATTTAAGAAAGCAAAAGACTTTACAACGTCTCAACTCACACAAGTGAGCTAAACTGATAATTTATTTACTTAAAGTTTGAAATGCGTCATAATCTTGCCTTGTCCTCAATCATTATTTATTAATTAAATTTAAGTTCTTTAATGAAATCGATTAGAACAATGTTCCTCGCGTCACAAGTGAATTGCCCCTGTCTCAAATGCAAATTATAAAACTATAAAATTTCAGCTGAGAGTGGCTTAAGATTCTCCAGTTTAGCTCTTTTACAATATAATTTTGAAATGAATCTAGTGCGTAATGTCGAATCACCTCAACAAGAAACAACAACTGGTCGATTATTTCGAAAATTCCTTAAAAAATGTTCGAATTCTGACACCCTTTATATTCCAAACTCTACCCCCACGACACAGGAAATTTTGCAAACACCATGAGTTCTACTTCTCACGGTTTCCCACTTCCATCATCGCTTTTGCCAAGTGATGCATCACCAGAGTGGAACAACAAAGCAGACAATGCATGGCAATTAACGGCAGCAACCTTAGTGGGCCTGCAGAGTGTTCCTGGGCTTGTCATCCTGTATGGCAGCATGGTTAAGAGAAAATGGGCTGTGAACTCGGCCTTCATGGCCCTCTACGCCTTTGCTTGTGTGCTCATTTGTTGGGTTTCATGGGCTCACGGCATGGCATTTGGGGCCGGGCTTTTGCCATTTGTTGGAAAGCCCAGCCACGCTCTGGGAGGCAAGTTTCTGCTTGGGAAGTCAAGGACTGGGTTCTTTCCAATGGCTGACTTCGTCTTCTATCAATTTGCTTTTGCAGCAATCACTGTTGTGTTGCTTGCAGGTTCTTTGCTCGGGAGAATGAACTTCTATGCGTGGATGCTGTTTGTTCCTTTGTGGCTTACCTTCTCTTACACGGTTGGTGCATTCAGCATCTGGGACAACTATGGCTTCCTTCAAGGAAAAATAATCGATTATGCTGGTGGCTTCGTCATTCATTTATCTTCTGGCATTGCAGGTTTCACAGCCGCTTATTGGGTACATTCATCAAAATCAACACTATCACTTCTACAAAACTATATTCTATCTTCATTTTTCTGAATATCACATAAGATATTTCACTTCTTAATATAACTTTGGACTTAATAACTGTGGATTAATGGCAGGTTGGTCCAAGAATTTCCTATGACAGGCAAAACTTTCCACCAAATAACATAATTCACATGCTTGGAGGTGCAGGGTTTTTGTGGATGGGTTGGACAGGTTTTAATGGTGGAGCTACTTTCCAAGTGGGAGAAATTGCATCGTTGGCGATCTTCAATACCCATCTATGTACTGCTACAAGCCTACTGGTTTGGCTTACACTGGACATGATTGTATATACCAAGAGCTCAGTCACAGGGGCTGTACAGGGAATGATGACTGGCCTCGTCTGCATCACACCAGGTGCAGGTATAATACATTGATGAATAATGCTATTATTATGAAGTGAATTTTAAGTGTAACTCAATCTTATAAACCAGTTTATAAGATGAGGTTTATAAAGAATAAAATACTTTGAAGTGTGATCACACACCTCCCTCACATCGAGATCTCCCTTACATCGAGATGTGAGTGACAGTTGGTACGTGAGACAATATATTATATACGATACGGTTCGATAGTGAAGTGGTCTGATAAGATCAATAAACGAGTTAGAATAAGTTTGGTTCGTAAAAACAAAATTTTCACTTCCTTATAAAGAAATGAAATGCTTTATTTATTCTCTAGATGATGTTGGATTCCAACAATTATTCATATAAAAACATTGTCTTTAAGCTTGTGTTTTTACCTATGTATGTGAAAAGGTTTGGTAGATTCATGGGCGGCAGTGTTGATGGGAGCTTTGTCTGGTTCCGTTCCATGGTACACGATGATGGTGTTACACAAAAAATCAGCATTCTTTCAGAGTGTGGACGATACATTAGGAGTGTTTCACACTCATGCAGTGGCTGGTCTTCTTGGAGGTGTTCTTTCTGGCGTGTTTGCGAAACCGAAGCTTCTGAGAATAATGTACAGCGACGATGAGCAATATGGCCCAGGCTTAGTGTACAGCTTTTGTAAGGGGGAATCAGTGGGTGAAGGGTTTCGGCAAATATTGTACCAGTTAGTTGGAGCAGGGTTCATCATTGTTTGGAATGTGGTTGTTACAAGCCTGGTTTGTGTTCTTGTAAGCCGCTTTGTGGATCTTCGGATGCAAGAAGAGGATCTTGAGGTTGGTGATGATGCTGTTCATGGAGAAGAAGCATACGCATTGTGGGGTGATGGAGAGAAAATGAGGTTCCCTCTTCGTCTCCATATAAGTCCAACCATTCCTTCTCTCTGTCGCCGAAAGTTTTCTATTCCTCTCACCAGGAATCAAGAACAGTAGATGTTTCTGCTATCTCTTATATGTGCTCTAACTTCATTGAATGGAATCAAGCTATTTTTGCAAGTATCATTTTACTTGTTTCAGTAATTTGCATTTATAAAATCAGCTCATATATAATCAAGACTTTAATCTCTAGTCGATGTGGGATCTCCTCACACCGAGACTGTCAACTCGTTAGAATAGGCTCGAAATGACTCATATTACAAAGTGGACTTTAAGTCTAACTCAACTCCATAAAACCTGCTCATAGGGTTAAGGTTTGCACCCACCTATATACAATGAAATGCTTTAATCTTTAGTCGATTTGAGATCTCCATCTACAAGATTTGGGTTTACTTGGATAAATATTCTTTTAACACAACTATTTAAAAGATTGGAAAAAAATTCTTACAAGATACATTCACCTATATAACGTATCCTTTTTGTCAATAAAATTTTATATTTTTTATTTAAATAATAATTTTTTAGTTGTAAAGTGAATTAAAAAAAGAGAAATGTCAACGCGAATAAGACAATAAAATCAACTTTGTCCTTTCTTTCATACACCATTATTTTTTTGTTTTAGGTAATTCTCAACTATAACGTGGAAAATTATTTTTTTAAGTTAAAATATTTAAAAATGTATTTATAAATTTAATGTTATATTATGTAAAAGATATACATTTGTTAACACTCATTATAACACAAACTTTTTAATAAATAAAAATATTTATAATAATGTCAAATTTTAACTTGCCCGATACTTATAAACTTTGTTTAATGATACTCGTTCTCAACTCTAAGTTAATATTAATTATTTTTAATTTTTAAATAAATAAAAATATTTATTTTAATATCAGATAAATGTTGATTTAACTTATGCTAATTATATAAATATTAAATATAAATAAAGTTAATAACAGTTTAGTTGGCACTAGTTTTATTTGCATATATTTAGGTTTAGTTTGTTAATTTTTTTAGATGAATATCCATATCTTAGGTTTATGATTTGTATTAAGAAGTAAACTTTAAGTCTAATTTAATCTTATAAAACTGACTTATAAGGTGAGATTTGCATTCACTTATATACTATCAAATGTCCTAATGTCTAGTCGATGTGAGATCTCCAACACATCCCTCACATTAAGGCTATCAAATTGTGCGAGAGACTATTTTTTTATGGGTGGTCCGATTTTTTTTCTCAACAAAGAATAAATAAAATAAAATGAGACAATTGAGAGGTGTTCCAAGCTTTATACAGAAAGTAGCCAAGACACCTTATCTACAAACATACTTTAGACTTTGTAAACCACCAAATCAATTCTCAATTGAAAGGCATGGTAAGTCACATCAACAGAAATCATCATCTAACCTATCAAGTCCTTATAACCAATCTTTAGTCAAAACAATACACACAAAACGTCCTCTAATACAACTAAAAGCCCACAAACACATTTACAAAACAAAATCCTTCACCCACAAACAAATCTCACAAAAATTAGTCCAAATTGAACTTGCTTTCTTCAAAACCAAAAGAAACTTTACCTACTTACTAACCTGCTCGGGAGCCGCAATATCTGTTCATAGTCTCAACAACTATATATCATAAGAACCTACTCAAAAATCCTGACCGGAAGCCACATTCTCTTCTCATAACCACTCAACAATAGAACAAGAACCTGCACAAAAAAAATTCAATTGTCCTAGACAAATAGTTAGAACAGTTTGCAAAACATCACTTTTTCAAATACTTCATACAACACAAGGGATCCAAGTACCAACCGAATAAGAGAAGTTCGTTGTCAATCTTTCCTTGGTTGCAACACAAGATCAAGATTTCCTTTGAGGCACAGTAAAAATTGTTTCTCATAATTAAACACTAACATACTGTTATTGTCATTTTAGATATAGTTAGAATGTTCTTTCAAATTCTACCCTTGTTAGATTTACAATAGGGTGAAACTTAGTTAGTGTCCAAGAGCATCCACTTTTCAGCCAAAAAGCTTCCTTCCAAAGCGGTAGTCATCATGTCATCAAATAGAATAGGTCTTAAAATCTGCAAAAGACATAATATTTAGACTTGATAGCCTAATTCAAGTTACCATATACCACATTCAGACCAAAAGAAATCACAAAGAGTTGATACACATTATTGGGGATAAACATCAATCTGAATATGAGAATATAGTTATCGAATGCCTAAATATGATTCAAGTCCAAGATTTTATCTAAAATCATTCATCGATGTGAGATTTCTAACCATTTTACAAAATAATAATTACAAAATATTTTATGTATAGAAGTTTTGTTTATATAATGTGTTGCATAAGCACTATTTTTTTTAAAATCAATAATTATACTTTATCGGTATATTTCCTTTCGGCTAATGTTATCTTTCCATTCAACGAACATATAAATTGATAATGAGGAATCTTTTAAAGTTGGAAATCTCGTATTTACCATGTTATATTGATTTAATCATGTAACCATTATTTCCTAAAAGAGAGGATATCACCATTATGTCACTTCCTTATATGTCGAAGAAATAAATGTGACCAAATTGAACTACGTTTATATTTCTTAGTAAGGTCTTTTTATGATTCATTAATGTGTGTTGGATGGATGAAAAAATATATTTATAAAATGGAAACATTTGAGATATCTTTAATTGTGAAAAAAAGGAAAATGTTAATTTATATATATATATATATATATCAAAATTTTGTTTTATTATCATGTTTTTTTTCACAAAATTTTTTAACATCTTAATTACATTAAAAATGTGTCATATTATACAAGGAAAAAATATTTATTTGTATATTTGTGAATATATATATATATATATATATATTCTTACATAAAATGACAGTATTATCTAACTAAAAAATTAAAAAAACAATTTTAGAAAAAGAAAGTTTGAAATATATACACTACTAGAAGAAATAATAATGGAAAAGTCTCGAAAAGAGCAATGCAAAGACTAAAAGAGAGGTAGTGTTGACTAAGTCTACATTAAGAAAAATATATTATTTAACTATAGCATAGGTTTGAGAACACTAAAATGAATATAAAATTAAATAATTATTAAAAATAGCTTATAAGGTGAGGTTTGCACCCACTTACATACTATGAAATGTCTTAATCTTTAGTCGATAAATGATCTTCAGATAATTAAATTTACCGTAGTTGGGGACACTACGTAAGAAAACAAATGTGAGTAAACTGTCGTCATTGAGGACACTACCTGGGAAACAAATATTAATGTCGCTTAGACCTACGCTAAATGTAATAAAATATTAATTTGCATTCATTTTGTGTCCCTATCCTTGACGCAATATCATTCTGCAACTTATTTTTTTATTACATCTACTTTTTGTCCGCATTTTAGACACTAATTTATTATTATTATTTTAATAATTTTTAACTTGCATCCACTTTGTGTTTTCCATTCTATACTCAATATTATTCTGTCACTTAATTTATTTACCCTAACTTATTATTATTATTATTATTATTATTTTAATATTTTTTAGTGTTAATAATATTTCTACAAATCCATAGGGATATTATTTTTCTTATATATATAGTATAATATGATACTACTGTTTTTTTAATTATGACATGAAGAAGATTATAAAATATATTTCAAAAAGGAAATTTTCAAATCTCTATGAAAGAGGAAAATTTTAAAATATATCAATGCAATATTTAATTTTATTAACATAATATTCATGCAAATCATTAAAATTAACACCATACAACTTTTCTTTTATGAACATGATTAAATTGTACTGATATTGTAAAGATACTACAATTGTACAGGGTTAACGAATAAGATGGTTAATGTTTGTAGTTCTTACTTTAAAACTTATCCAAAATGAATTTTTATTCATTAATGATAGAATAAAAATCTCGAATACCATGTAAATAAAATTAACCTATTTTGTGATTCCAAACTTCTAAAACTGATTATATATTATTATCGTATCTTCAATTCGGATTCGCAGGCCTTTGGGCAACATTTTCATCGTCTTCCATAGTCTCAAAAATACTGAACTGTCTATAAAACCTCTGAGATCAATGAGTGTCAACCATATATTTCTTTAATTTCTTCATCTTCCGTTTCTTTCTGGTTTTTTTTTATCCAACAATACATAAAAACCACTTCAGGTTTAGGGTGATCGAACTCATATAGAAAACTGTAGTTTTTTCTGGTTAATCTGCTACTATCACTTTCATTTGTCTTTGATTTCCCGTGCCTTATTTGTTCTCTTGCATAGCCATATTTTGTGATCTTCGATCATAACACAAAACCATATCCATTCATGATGAAGATACTGTCTCGAATCAAAGACAAGTTGTTGAAGTTTATGCCAACGCAACCAGTAGCTTCAGTGCCCTTTCAAAACCCTAATATGAGTCCTATTGGGAATTTTCCCACAAGAGGATGTCGATCACCTACACATAGAGTCTCGATTGTTCCAATGGAGGTTCGAAGAAACCGTGGAAGCGAAAGCTTCAGTGCACAAGAGCCTTCCTCCCCGAAGGTGTCTTGTATGGGTGAAGTGAAGGGCAGAAAAAAGAGAAAGGTTCGTGGACAGAAAAGGGTTCCAACAGAAGAGGGTGATGCTGTTGCATGTAGTGAAAAGAAGAAGTCTCTGCAGTGGATTTTCAAGGGAATCAGTGTGGAGGGACGAAAACAAAGTAAGAAGGGTTCTGTGTTGGAAGAGAAAGCAGCAGCAAGCACAGAGGGATATCCATCGTTGGGTGCAATGAAGAGTTTTGCAAGTGGCACTGGATCATTGCCCCGTTTTGAGGTGATTATGGAAAGGTGAATCTCCATGCCTTGTGGTAGCAGAGAAGTGATTTAGAATGCTACTTTGAGTTATGTGCAATTGTATTTGTGATGTTTATGGTGAGAAACAAAAATAAAATATGTAGTGTTTTAGCAAAATGCAGTGTGCAATCTATGTTCAGTTTTTAGTATATGCAGTGTGAAGAATTTTGTATGTGGATTGGATTAGTTTCATCAATTTTGAGTTGTCTTTTTGATGAATAGAAGTGATATAATGGTGATTCGTCTTCAAGCATGCCAAATATTGTGACAGTTTTCTGATTTTGATGAGTTTTCTCCTCATAGAGTGATACATGCAATATTCATATTTTTTATACAATTATATTATAATTTCTAATATTATTATTTTAATATTTTTTCATATAATTTAATTTTAAATTTATTTTTTATTATATAAGATTTTTTTAAACTATCCTTTTTCTTTTTACTCTTTGAATAAAGATAAAGTTGTGTTTTTCTCCATGCATAACCGAAAGTGTAGTTTTAAAAAGTTTAAGCATATTACTTTTACATTTATAAAATGTAAAACTTAACCATCTGTAAACAAATAATAAAATAATTTAAATTCTCACCATACTACTTTATAGACTAAATCAAAATACCACATTTAAATTATATATATATATATATATTTCATATAAATAAACAAGTATATTTATAATTAAAAATAACAATAAATGGAGTAAATATGCCAAAATAAATAATATTTACTAAAAAGTATTTTCTTTTACCACAAAAAATTTATCATAAACCATATCGAACACTACAATAAAATCATTAAATAGTAATCAAATTTAGAAATAAAAAATAATTAGTCATTATATTAACTAAATTAAATACTAATTTAGAGACTAAAAGATTATTCATATTTAAAGTGGTTTCTGTTATTAATAAAAAAATTATAAAATAATTTCTAAATTTGTATCTAAATTAACTATCTAAGTTTTAGCAACTAATGTTTTAGATTTTAAATTAGTGTCTAAAAGACTAATAGAGACTAATTTAGAATATAAAATAATAAGTAGCTAAAACCTTAGTAGCTAATGGTTAGATACCAATTTAAAAATTATTTTATAATTTTTTATTAATAATAGAAATTACTTTAAATATCAATAATTTTTTTTTAGTTTATAAAATGGTCTCTAATTTATTAAATAATAACTAATTATTTTGATTTATAAAATTAATTTTTATTTAATGATTTTTTTTTAATGAAATTTTGTGAGAAAAGATAATTTCTAACCATTTTGTCAAGAATATTTACCTTGTCGTAGAAGTTAATTAAGTAATGAGTATACTTGTCAATATTTTGTCATTAAAATGTATGTTATATAAGTCAATATCATGGTTACTTTTTATTGGTAGAAATTTTGGCCACACATAAAGTAATATATAAGAACTCGACAAGTGACCGATCACTGTTATTTAGTCTTAAGTCAACGGCTGCAGATTGAAGTTCAAAACCTTTTAGAACGTTGAATGTATGGAACACTGTTTCGGTGTTTAAAGATCTAACAAAAATGATGGAACTCATATGTGGAAAGAAGGGTTAGTTGTTATGAAGCAAAATTAAAGAGACTCAAATATGACTTGAAGTCTTGAATTGTTATAGTATAAAAAGGAACTGAGAGAATTTCAATTTGTTAATTTCTAAGTTTCATCCAATACTTTATAAAGATATTTTTTTTAGCATTAATCTATTGTAATTTATGTCCAAAATGTATAACACACAAATAAATAAATCTAAATATTACAAATTTCAATATATATATATATATATATTTATTTATTGTTCTCGTCGGTTTACCTAGGTCGAATCTTGGTGGTGGACTTTGGGCTAATTTTTCTTTTTTACTATTTCTATTTTGGGATGCTAATGATTCATGGTGAGAGAAACTTCATCTATTGATTACACTCCGCCGATCAAGTCAGTGAGAGCATATAACAATCAAAATCTGAATATAAAATAACTATATGAGTGTAGTCTCTCCATATTTCAACTTAATTTGTGCTTAACTAATTCAATTATTATTTTTACTTTAATTATATTTTCAATATGAGCTTCCAACTGTCTGGGTCAACCACCAGATATGTGTTATTGGGCTCTATCATCGTTTGGTTCGAGCTTAAACATTTAAACCAAACTTAAATCCAGCTTTAATAAATTAGGTGGATAAGATGACGCACCTAAGTGCTTGAGTTGGACCCTAACACGTTTGACATATATATATATATATATATATATATATATATATATATATATATATATATATATATATATATATATATATATAAAAAAAATAAAAAAAATATATATAAATATAAAAAAAAATTATAT
>Ga0123342_1003849_pt1:0-22500 | contig 23614 bp, 12 predicted proteins | sample Turbeawhitnodule_FD_89960 | JGI IMG/M metagenome (GOLD analysis project Ga0123342, IMG submission 89960) | Root nodule microbial communities of legume samples collected from Mexico - Turtle bean Mexico white nodule | ecosystem: Host-associated > Plants > Roots > Nodule | place: Mexico... | reverse complement strand
GAGGATTTCCTCGGGCGACCGACACTTTTCCGTCTTGACTTTCTCTGGGAGCCAGTATCATCATCTTCTACTGTCTCCGGTGATTGGATTGTAAGGTTAGAAGGACATATACATCATGAAATAAGAGAAATACATAAGATGGAAGGGCAACAAAAGTTGCAAAGGTACGAGTTAGAAGTCAAGTTACTAAGTAGATAATAAGAGGAACTTCAGACCAAAAAGATTCTTGCTTTGCTCCTTTCTAGCAAATAAGATTCCAACTCATCTCGTCAATTAGAAAAACAACTGACCCACCACACAATAAGAAAAAACTGAGGAAACATACAAAATATGAGCCATCACTGGCCTCCCTCCTAGTGCTCACCCTCATACAAGGAGAAGCGTGAAGGAAGAAAGTCCACCAACAATAAATAAAAGCCGTGAATCATTTTGGTGGGAGTAAATGTTAAAACAATGTAGGGGCTCATGATGACCATGGAGGAAAAGTATAAGATATGAGTAAGTAAACTGAGACAAAATAGAAGGGCTTTCATGCAGGAAAAAAAATTGAAATACTTAAACTACAGCCAATCGAAACAATACCAAAATAAAAACAATTAAAAAAAACTAGGCAACGATGAATGAAAAAATAACAGCACAGGGTTGAAAAAGAAAATTGGGAAACTGTTTTGGGCTAACCTTTTGTGAGGGTTTCCTCAGCTGAGGGAATCATCCAGCTAAATAAAGCAAAGAATGCTTCAAGTGTCATGTTAGGAAAATTTGAATGAAGATATCTCTTAATATCGGCCTTGCTCCGAAACTCTAGCTTGCGAGTACCCTTCTGAAGAGATGCTGGAGGGATGAGGGATCTGTCAGTAAAATATCCACCCTTGGACCTCCTTCCCGCCACTTTCCAGCCCCATACATCACCAGCATTTGGCCACCCATCAGGTGCATATGGCAATCCTTCGCCAGAAGAGTAAGATGACACAGATTGAAGATCAAAGGTTTTATCCTTTGTCACATCCTTATAAGCATTGCTGCCAATTGCAGAGTCATCCTTCAAGGGTTCCTTTTCATCCTGAAGACTGCAATAACAAAAAGACAATGCCAACTGCTGAAGAGTCCATAGAAACACACTATTGGTTACTTTTTCCTGTATATTAGCATGTTATAATTGTTAATGTACTCATGTGCTTGTAGAATAAATTTGATGATACAAATGAAATTTCCTAAAACTTAACCTCACTACTTAAGTCACTCCATTGTGCAAATGTAAGCCAACTAGTGTGAAGATGATCACAAAATACTGGGTACACAGGTGAAAATGTTGCTGACCTCATTCACCACTTACTTAGGAATTGAGCTAAATAGTAATATCATGACCACGGGCCAACAATCAGTGCTTAACATAATCTCACCGAGATTTAACATGTGTTACTAACTTATTAGTAGTGCGCCATGTGTTATAAACCGCATAAATGAAAAAAAAAATAGCTTTACGGACTCCAGTAAGGCAAAAAATGATTGATATGTGAAAGATTTGTGGTGGAAAAAAAGTATTACGAGCCTTCAATAATTACTCGGTCACCACATTTCAATTGTCTTGCTCACTCATGTCGTGCAGCAAGATGCTCCAAGAATTTATGTTGTAATCTGAAAATCTATTATGTTTAAAAGAAAGAACATTTAAAAAAAATAAAGAATAAAGCGTTATCCCATTTGGTGAAGTAGACTAAGGCCATGTTTCGATAAAAGATGGGAAAGTACTTCTAGGAATTCCAACTTCATTCTGAAGTTCATTGTACAAAATGAAGAAGGAAAAAGATGTTTCTTTGATAGTGAAAGAGTTTAGAGCTCTCTTAATTGAAACCCACACATGCACTGCACAGATCACACATGACATGACATGACACCATTGACTCAATTCAAGACCAAACATTAGTAGATATTTACCTCAATTTTCCCTCAATAACATCCTCAACAACAACATCAGAAGGACTATCCCACCTTTAAAAAATGAAAAAAGAAAATTCTCAAAAAAAGTTTCTTTCTTTTTCCTTAAAGTGTTCTTCAAAATAAATTAATCCAAATAAGCATGGCCCTTGAAACAAGACTATTTTTCAACGCCAAACATTCTTATATAAAAGCACGAAAATTCATGATAGTTAACCGTTAAGTCCACAACACGGGTAAGACCTTCATTGAATTTTCACAGAACACAGAACTTGACATGAACAACCAAATTACGGTCAACAACTGAGAAACCAACAAGGAAAACAACAAATAATCCTGAATTAAAAACAAATGAAAACACACATTCCTAAACTAAAATTAGTTTATTTTGAGGTTTTGTTTGAATAAACTTCACAAGTTTGAGCAAAAATTAGAAACCACCTTTTACTACAACATTTCAATTAATTAACTTATACATAAAATAATTTTAATTTTAGAGAAACATGCTCGTGTTTTTCTTCATAATTATTTCACCTAAACATACCTATGAAACCAAACAAACTGTTCATTTGAGTAAGTTTGAACCCAAAGCTAGAAGAGTTTTTGAGAAGTTTCTGTTAGAAAAATAAAAACTATATTTTCAGTAAAGATCTCTTAACTTCTAATTTGCATGGTAGCTCTTTCAGGTCTCTTATATTTGTTTTCTTCTTCTTCTAATAACTGATTTTTAAGCTTAAAAAATGAATCTTTGACTTCCTTCAAAGGTTAAAAGGAAAAATCATTTTCATTTCCCTCCTTTTGGGCTTGTTTGGACAACTTTTACAGAAGTACTCCTAAGAGAGAAAAACAAGAAATGAAATGAATCCTCTTGGTAAGTTAAATTAGCTCATGCAGAAGTTAAAAAATTTAAATTAAAAATAACAAAAAACTATATAACATCTAATGCATTTTTTTTCTTATTTTCCCCTCCTCCAACTCTTGTTCGAGAAGTTTGTCTTCTCCAACAAGTGCCTCTGGATCCCAAAACATACATCCAAACATAACATAAATAAAAAGCCACGCACGGCTTCTCTGATCTCAGTATAACAACCAACCCCATATTTCATAACTGCACACATTCTCTTTAGCGGTAAGAAAAAACCAGAGCAAGCAACCCAAAAAGAAAAAAATAATAATAATTTTTAACAAGAGCTTGAAAAAAAATGGTAAATCAACAAGAGTGAGAACAGAAAAGAGGACTGAGAAGTAAAAGGGGGCAAAAATTAACCTAGTAAGAATGAGAGCTTCTGGAGTGTCTGAGAGATCCATGGGTGAAAGAGGAAAAAGGTCGCCGATGAATTGGGACAAATACGCAGAAATTGGAAATGTCGGAATTAAGGGAATCGGAGGGGAGACCGCGGAAGAAGAAAGGAGAAAACCCGGGAAAACCGTCGTGTGGTAGGTTGCCGGAGAGAGTGTCACGGCGTTTGGAGAGGAGGAGCGATTTGGGGATGAGAAACCAAAAATGCTTCAGACATAATTGTTGATATAGAGAAGGGGGTTAAGAGCATCTCGAGGATTTTTAACCAGGGTTCAAATTTAAGAATATCCAAATTTCAAGAGTAAAATATATTAAAGTTTTAATATAAAAAATTAAAATAAAAGTAAAAAATTATAAAAATATTGTTTTTATTATTAGACTTCATTGTTGAAACAAATTTATTAGAACATCTTAAAATACATACCACATGATATAAAAAAAACTTAGAAGAAGATTATGTAATACATAAATACTATACATTAACTAATACTAGCATTTACTCATATTTTATTTTTGTTTTTCTGTGTAAAGCAAATATTGTGATCCCTTGGATCTATTAAATTTGGCTTTAAGACTTACTCCTCAATGATCATTTTTCAACGTTCAGATACACTTATCTTAAATGTTAAATGGTGTATCCGGACACACATATCAAACATCGATACTCGAAAGACACTTATATGACACTTATGGATGAAGTGTCTGATTCAAAAATATTTGTTGGATTTTTGACAATTCTATCCGATTCTAACACAATTTTAAAAAGGAGAAACACATTAATTTTTTAAAAATTCAAATTTATTGTATGAAATTTTAGTATGATTATTAAAATAAGGAACAAATCATTTTGAACTAGCCATGAAAAATTTCTGCTCCAAAAAAAACTAAAACATACTTCTGCACATAAATATTTATTGTCAATTTATATAATTTATAATTATATAATATATAGATTCGTATCTCTGTGTCCTACATTTTAGAGATTATACGTATCTCCGTGTCCGTATCCATATTTGTGTCTCTGTATCCTACATTTTAGAGATTATATATATCTCCATATCATATCATGTCTGGGTTACATGGTTGATAATCCTTTCCATAATAGGTATTTGTAGTTAGTTTTTATGAGAAGGGTAAAGTCATAAATTTTTATATAAATATGAATAAAATTAAAAATCATTCATGCTATTTCCACTGAAATTGTCTATTATTAGTAGGTGTGAATCTCTGTAATCTAGGATATTTTATTTATTTATTTTAGTTTATTTTAAAAATAATAATTATAATATAAAAATTATTATTATAATTCTATAAAAAAATCACTTATACTTATTAAAAATATCATCTAAATTATTTGAATTTTTCTCTCTCCCTTTTTAGAATTTTTTTTATAGAGTTTATAATTTTTTTTCTTAAATACTTTTGAAAAATAAAAATTAATACTTAGATTGGCTAAAGCTGTCATTTATACATTTAAAAGAACTTTAATGAAATGGATTTTACAAACTTAAGTTTAGAGGTTTATCTTACAAATATAATAAAAAATAAGGACTAACTTGTTTTATAATTGTTCATCAAAATATTTTTAGCTACCTATACTTAAATTTTTCATCTACCATGTTTATAAGTCAAACATATTAATATATTTTTTACCGTAAATTTAGAGAAAAACAATTTTTTTAAAGGAAATGAAGGTTACTCTTTTATTAATTTGTTATTAGAAATTTTAGTGTGGGTTTTAATCAAAAGTTAAACTATATATAAGAAAAAATACCTATAAATTTATTGTTTTAATAGTAATAATTTTGGTGATGACATATCAATTGTTGGAAAAAGTTAATTATCTTCCTCCTAATTTTGGTACTGAATAATTAATTAGAAGAACACTTTCACCATAAACAAAATTATCATCCATTTCAAATAGAACTCCAAAATATATTCAGAATCATTTTGAAAATATTGAAAACTAATTTTATGAAATGTTATTATTTCTCTTCCATTTTATGATTGGTTTTAATTATAATTTCGTTACTTTTAACTTACTATAAAAAAAAAATAATAATAAAATTAGGGTTCCTATATTTTTAATGTTTAATAAAGTATACTACTAATTAAACAAGTAGTTAAATTTTATTAACCATTAAAATGCTATCGCCATTTAAATGAAATTATTCAATCAAATTTTATTGAAATACACGTTTTCCATATTTTTTTCTTCAAAATTAAAATGCAAAAAACATCATACTGGAAAAGCACAAATAAAAATATAAAGCCATTTCCAGTTCTCAAGTAAATACATCGTTAAACTTAAAATATTTATAATTGAATCTTGTCCTTACAATTTTAAAATAAAATTAGATCTCTAAAGTTAGTAAAATTGTACATGAAAGCTTTATAAAAAAAAAGTTAATAAAATTGTAATAATTTTTTTTTCTGCGATGAAATTACTAACGAATTAAACCAGTAAAAGGAGTATTAATTTTGTTAAATCTAATATATAAGATCCATTAATGACAATATCTAAGAATGTGGGGAAAGTGATTTTCAAATTAAGGTAGCTTTCAATAGAAAAAATGAAGTGATTTTTTTTAAAGTTAAAATTAATTATTTATACACATTTACTTATATACAAATTAATATTAACTTATATTTTTTTTTTCTGTTTTAGATATTATTATGATTTTTCTTCATCTAAATAGATCATGTCCTTAGTTGAGTTAGTGAAGGGAAGAATGAAGAGAACCAATCCAAAACCCACAACTGAAGCAAACAGAAATAGAGAAAAACAGAGACAACTGAAGCAAACAGAGATAGAGAAAAACAGAGACAACTGAAGCAACAGGGAAAAACACAGCTGAATCAACCAACACCATTTTTTTTCATTTCATCACCATGAAAATCCACAGTTGAAGCAAAAGGAGAGATCCCATTTGAAAAAAAACCAGAACTGAAACAACCAACATTTGATCACATCAAAGGTGAAGCAAGGAGAGAGATCTCACTAGAAGAATAAAAAAAAGCAACCATTTTTACACATCAGACACAGAAGAACCAAAAATATGCAGAACCCAAGTTCACCACCACCACCACCACCGTCATCATCATTTTCCTCCACCTTCTTCAACCTGAGAGATCCAAAGCCAAAACCTACCCTCATCCTTCTCTGCACCTTCCTCTTTCTCTCACTCCTCTCCCTCACCCTCATACTCACCCTCTCCCATTCCACCATCCCCACCCACTCAGGACCCGACCCGTATCTCCACCCGACCCATACCCATCGCCTCGTCTTTGACCCCCACAAACCCTCTCCCCCTCCTCCGCCCGCCGTCGCCTACCTAATCTCAGGCTCCCGGGGCGATGCCGCACGGATCCTCCGCCTCCTGCACGCCACCTACCACCCTCTCAACATCTACCTCCTCCACCTTGACCCCTCCGCCCCTCATGCAGAGCGCGAGCTCGTGGCCGTCACCGTCCAGTCCCACCCCATCTTCAAGGCCGCGCAGAACGTCCACGTCGTGGGGAAGCCCGATTTCTCCTACCCCAAAGGGTCCTCCCCTGTCTCGCTGCGCCTCCACGCCGCCTCCGTCTTGCTCCGCCTCTCGTGGCACTGGGACTGGTTCGTTAGCCTCAGCGCCGATGCTTACCCTCTTGTTACGCAAGATGGTATGAGTGTTGAATGAATTTGAGTGAAATGCCATTTTGGTTCCAAAGATTTGAAAGTGGTGGTGGTCGTTTTGAAAGACGAAAATGTGTGTGGATTTTGTTGTCTTTAGAGAGTACTGAAATGTTGAGATTAAAGGATTGCATTGTGTTGATAGATTTTTTAAATTTTGAGAGGAGAAAATTAGTCTTTTGGAATAATGTGACTGAGGACATGTTTGGTTAGGAGGTAAAAGTGCTTTTGAGAGCTTCTCTACTGGAAAATTAGAGTTAGATTGGTTTAGTTGTATTTAGGGACTAAATTGGGTTTGAATGTAGAGCTATACGGAATTATGGATTGACTTTTTTAGTCTTGAGGTGTGAAAATGGTGTTTTTCAGATTTTGGAGCTTTTGGACTAGTGTGACTGCCATTAAATCTTTGAGTAAGCTAATAATCTAATTCAATCTCAAATTGTGTATGTTAAGTTTGTTCACAGTGCAATGATGGGCTTAAAAGTTAAACTCAAAATATTTTAGTTTTAGTTACTGAAAGATTCATTGTCTGTTGTAGTCTTTGAAAGATGGAATCATGATTTTAACCTCCTAAAAGATTAAAATGTGAATCAATTTAGTAAGTGTTCAAATTGATGTTGAAATAAAGGACTATAATGGTTGGAAATTTCATTTTTCAGGGATTAAAATGATGATTTTTGCCTTTCAGGTGCTAAAATGATGTTATGCTTTTCTTATATGTTGCTTATAACCATGTGTTTGGTATTTTGATGATGAATCTTTTGTGGTATGTCAGATCTTCTCCACATTTTGTCGTTTCTGCCTAAGGATATGAACTTTGTGAAACATTCAAGTTATATTGGATGGAAAGAGTAAGTTTGTTTTCTTGTATATTTACTCTTTTGTTGTTGTTGTTGTTGTTATTGTTTGTTTTGCATATGATGTTATATGGGCTGCAACAATGATATTTGTTTTCCATGTGTTTTGGTGATGTAGAGCAAGGAAATTGAAACCTATTATCGTTGATCCTGGACTGTATCTATCTGAAGGGACTGAAATGTTTTATGCTACTCAGAAGAGAGAACTTCCTAGTGCTTACCGTGTGTTCACAGGTATTAATGTGTTTTAGTGTAATGTATCTGAGTCTCTGCATATTTTTGGCTTTTCACTTTATTTAGTTAATGTGCCAATGACTGCAAGAGTGGAAAAGAGCTGTAGTGGTTAAGTACGGATGAATGATTGGCATTCATTTAGAAAAAAAGAAGATAACATCAAGATCAAATGTTTTTACATTTTAGGACAAAGTTGGATTGTATATGTATTGAGGAGAAGATGAGAAAATTGTCTAAGGTGGGTTGGACATTTGAGTAAAACACCAGCATAGGCTCTAATTAGAAAATGGATCAAATGAAAGGTAATCCAATTAAATTTAGCAGAGGAAGACAAGAGAAATCAGAATTTGGAGAACAAATCACGCCATGCATAATACTTTTTTTCAATTCCTGCCAAGGCTAAGTTGTGCCCTAACATAAACTCAGTACATAGGTAGAAGCATAAACTGAACAAAGATAAAAGGTAGCTATGAAATAAAAAGGAAATGAAGCCTAGCTTCACAATTAGGATCCTTGAGTGATCTTGCCTGCGGGTTGATTCTATGATGCACAACATAGGGGATTAAACTATCTTTTGGACTGATTATTTTATTGTAGTTTTTGTACAACTATTTTGATATTGTTGTGTTTCTCTATGTACTAACAAAAAGATAATGTTATCTGAGATTAAATATTCTTTTGTCTAGTCACTGGGTTAGATATGCAGAACTTTGATTAACATCTTTTAGTGCAAAGTTGAGGTTGACGTAAGTATATACGCATCAGAAATTATCATAAATGTTCAGTTGTTGATTCAGTGGCACACAACAAATTTTTTGCACTATCAGAAAACAAGAAAATAGCAAATCATTGTAATAACTAAAGGGCTTCACTTGCAAAAATAGCTTCTATTGGTTCTTATGCGCGTCACATATGGTTCCTTGTCAGTGTAAAACTTTACTATCAATGACATTGAATCCAAATGTGCCTTTACTCTCTTTGAAATCCAACTAAGTGGAATAAAACTAACATAACAATGTGCCTTAGATCCTTCTTGGTAGTCTCCATTCTCCAGTATGCTATTAATAACTCCAACTTAACATCTTTTGTAAGGGCATTGTCTGTATTCTAGGATCTCCATTCATTTGCCCAAACCATCTTAAGATTTTCACTCTATAGGAGCCACTCCAACCTCCTTTCTGAAAGATCTCATTCCTATTCTATACAAGCTGTCATACATACTCATCTATTGCAACATCCTTGTATGTGTTCATCTCTTCCTTTGCCATTGCCATTGAATGCCTAGAATTTTAATCCCCACAACATATTACAAGCTTTTTATGGTCACACAAAGTACTCATTATACATTGACGGTTATAGATTTGGTATTTCACTTATGATTGCTTTAAAGGAGTTTCTATCTTGTACTTATGCACAGACATTGGTTGTCTTGTTACTTTCTGCATACATTGTTTTTCACTATAATTATACTTGCCTCAACTCTCAGTTATCATCAATCATTTTTCTCCTGCTGTCAGTGAAAAGGGTTGGGTAAATCTTGGTCCTTTTTGTGCAGGTTCATCTTTTTCTATCTTAAGTCGCAGTTTCATGGAGTTCTGCATCTTGGGAGAAGACAACCTCCCTAGGATTCTACTGATGTATTTTGCAAACACACCTTCATCCTTGTCCAACTATTTCCCCACAGTTCTCTGCAATTCTCGGCAGTTTAACAGAACAGTCATAAATCAAAACTTACTATATGGTGTCCAAGACAGCCACAGAAATGATCTTCGACCACTTAATTCCACAGATTTGGATGACATGATTGGGAGTGGAGCTATCTTTGCTGAAAAGTTCGAGAAAGATGATCCTGTGCTTGATCTCATTGACCAAAATCTTCTTGGTCGAACTCCTAGATCAGTTGTTCCCGGTGGATGGTGCTTAGGTGAGGCTGGGAACAACACTTGTTTAACATGGGGTGATGCCAAGATCTTGAGACCTGGAACAGGTTCTCAACGGCTTGAGAAGGCGATTGTTGAAGTGCTGGCAAATGGGATATTCCGATCACACCAGTGCATATATGAATGAACCTAACTCTTGCCTCACATCACATCACAACACTGTAACAATGGTTTGTGTGCCTTGTCTGCTGAAACTCTTGTAGCATAATCAGGGTATAGATCTTTACACAAGATAGGTATGTATTATGTTAGCATCATTGAAAATTTTGCAGTTCTTTCTGAGTGCCCTTTTTATCATTCACCTTCAGATACTTGCAACATGGATTCCAAGTTACTTACAACTAAATCTTAGATCAATCATTCTAAAGCTTTGGAACGTGCATATCAGAGTATCCACACCTTCCATTAAAATGTACTATTAGCTTGTGAGGAAGATATTTGAATCTCGGTCTTTAATTAGGAGCTAATTTCTTTTAGCACCTCCATACCTTCTTCCTCCACCTGTGAAAAATCTAAATTATTGATGGATTGGAAATATTTCAGATTGTGTAGTACAGAAGATATTTTTTAGTTGGCAATTTCTTCTTGTACCATATCAATTCTAACCTGTGCCTTATCATTTTCTTCAAATTTCCAAAAGTAAATATAATTCAAAAGTAAAAAAATACATTCAGGACAAAAAAATCTGGAACACACTTAAAAATGCATTGAATTTCTGGAATTCAAAAATGTGTTCTGGAAATTGAAATTCAGATATTTCTGGATAAAAGGTTTTGGAAGTAATTTTCATTTACACCCTCCTTTTATGTAAGGTTATTTTCATCATTTAGAAGGGGCATTTTTTGTCATTTTAATAGCAGATTGGGTGCCTATTGGAATTGAAGCTTTTACTTCCTGCACCCCTGTTTCTGAATCTGCATTGCACAATTTTTAAAATGACTATTTTACCATTTCGTTAAGTGACTCCTGGATTGCTTATTTTAGAAGCTTTTCCAAAACACTTTCTAGAGTTCATAAAATATATTGTAGAACATGTTTTCCGGAATAGGATAAGATTTTTAGAACAAGATTAACATATGAAATACATTTATGGAACAAGATTTCTGGAATATGTATAATACGTGGAATACATTTTCCAGAATGAATTTTCCAAAACAAGTTTTTTGGAATACATTAAATTAAATGAAATGATTTTGGAAAAAGCTTTCCAGAGATATTTTTTGTCTTCTTTCTCTTGCAACATTTGTAGTGGTGGTGGGTTGCAATAGGAGAAGCAGATGGGGTAATTTGGTCATTTCACCAAATTAGGGGGTGCAGGAAGTAAAAGCCTGCATATAGATGTCTTCCTTACAATATTTTTCTAATTAATAGTCGTTTTCCATTTTTTGGCGTTACAATATTTCTATGTACAAATTAAATTTTGTTTTTTTTTCGGATAAAAATACATTTCAGAATTTCTTTGGGGATAAAAATACTTTTCAGATTTAAATTTCCAGAACAGTTTTATGGATTATAGATCTCTTTTCCACAATATATTTTGAGATTTTTTGGACTTTTTTTTCAAAACGTATCTTTTGCACTATGAAATTGATTTTCCAAAATAAAATTTTATTTCAGAACTTCATGACTAAGATCTTTCTCGGTTTTTCATTAATTTGCATATTAATTTCACATATCAAACAGAGACATTATGTTCATTCTCAAAGTCTCTACACATTGCTATGATAAAGTCTTAATATCATAAATTACTCTAAATTAATCTGACAATCAACAGAAGAAGAAATTTGGTAGATTTCAGGGTTAACTAAATAGTATTGGAATTAGTAATTAATGTGAATTAAGGTGAATGTGAAATTTGTGAATTTTAGTGTTTTACAACCAAGGTGGTGCCCATTAAGAATCCAACCATGATGACATTTCTCATTGATATTTTTCATTAGCAAGAATTTCAATAGTCTTTGAATCTGTGATATAGTTTTATTAATACAACAAATCAGCACACCCCCACAAAAGCTAGTTTCCAGAAAGAATTACACAAGTTTCTCTAATGGCACATTTCATGCTTCTTATTCTCTAACAATGTGAGCAATTTGCCCCTAATGTCTGCTAAAGAAATTTAACAAAGTTAAAATATCAGCTTTTCTCTGTTTTCTCACCAATCTTTCTGTGTTTTGAGTATGTTTTATTCCTTCCAACTCCATAAATGATACATTGCATACAGAAAAGGTGTGAGGATAGAGAACAATGAATCAGAAAACCCCAAAAAAGGTGGCCACAGCAAAAGTTAGGAACAGCCCTCCACCCAAGTAGCCAACCTGATGAAAGTAAATTACATTATTAGATATCAAATTACAAATTCAAGCATTCAATGTTCAATTAAGTTATGACTTTTACCAGTTTTTCAGAAATGTAGTTAGCAAGGAATGCTCCTCCAAGAATGGCAATAGTTGTTGCCAGTAGGTGTCCAGCAATGGCTCCACTTGCCACACCCCAAGGAGACTGAAACAAATAACATATTATTCATGTCATAAATATATATATATATATATATATATATATATATATATAAAGAAAAAAGTGTTGAGTCATCACAGAATTTAAAAGTGCACCTGAGCAGCTCCTAGTGCAATAGTTGCAAGCATAGAGCGATCTCCCCATTCCTACATAATCCCAGTAACTAAATTAAAAGTCATGCAGGATAACACAATTGCTTCATGATATAAGTTAAGTGTTGATTAATCAGTACCTAGTGCCAACAACATAGACTCCGCATATTGATCAGGGGGAACATTTTGAGCAAAAGCAAGATTCAGTAAGATTTTCACAATGCATTAACTAACACACTTTTTTTTTATTATAGTGGTGATTTTCCAATCACAAATTTATGCTAAATTGTTCCTTGATAAAATCGGTATGAAAAAGAGGAGCCTTACTGCAAAAAATACGAGGCTGAATGACTTCCATACAATCTCTAGAGGATTTGAAAGTCGTTTTGATACCTGAAGGTAATTCGGAAAGACATGGTTAAAGGGTATACATGACAGTTGAATTGCCAATATGAAGGTAGAATAATGTAACCACATATGCTGCCGGCCTTGGATATATTACTGAGCTGTGTATCATAAAAACTTAACCAAAACGTTTACATGTGTACAAATATCCAGGACTGTTGGCCATGCATAGGGTTTCTAACCTTCTCTTTCACAAGCTCCTCTGCTTCAGCAAGTTCATCAAGTTCGGGACTGCTGTTATCACCCTTCTTAACCACATCTGATGGAAGATCCCATGCCTCTTTTATTGATTTTAAGCCGAAAAACAAAAGAAGGGTCACTGCTGCATATTCTCCGATTGGCAAGGCTGTAGGTAGACCACATAAAGCAGAAACATCAGTTACTTACTACCATAACAAATGATCTAGATCAACACTCTGCCAGGGTTAAAAGATAATTCAGTACTACAGAACAGAGATTACCTGAAACTAAAAGTATTGAATTAAAGTAGGACAAAGATGAAAGAAAATTATGAAAAACAAACTTCAGAGATTTCTATCTGATGTAAAAGTGCAGTGAATAATGAAGATTGACACACTGAAAAAATCGAAAGCTACTTATTGCAGATCAATAAAATTCAAGCTCTCTTGTAGTGGAACTTCAGAAGGACCAACATGACAGCTCTGTTTATATCAATGTTGAGGAAGGTAATTGTAACTTGCATTCCAATCTCAGATACTTGAAACAACTTCCAACTTATATTTGTAAGAACAAAAAATTTGATTATTTTCTATCCGGGTAATGCTCCCAATGGCTAATTCTATATACAATCCTTAATGTTTCTGAAAGAAATTAACAGAGCCAAGCTCAATCTCAAGCTAGTTCAAGAACAGAGGATTAGCCAAGTCTTATAGGGAATACTTTGGCCATATTACAGGTCAATGTGGGACATCTCAACAGTTCTCCAAAGCTATAATTTCTACTGTTATCATTTCATTTCCAACATGACCCATCTAATCTTAATTGTGAAGGGAGAGTGGGAGACAGATGTTAGCATGCATGTGGACTTGGTTAAATTATGTGCCAAGGGAACGCTTCTAATTTAACAATGGCCAATCAAGAGGGCTTCTTATTTGCCCATGTAGATGCAAATGGACAATTGCATCATATTTTGATTGAAAATAAGAACAGTGAAAAAGGTGGTTTTGTACTGTATCAGCAGCAATTATTTTTTCTTTAACATATATCATCATGTCAGTTTTTTACTTATCATAGTACTTGACACGGGTACCAGAGGGTTTACAACATCTCACTCACTGCTCGACCAATTGAACTTTACCTACTTGAATCATAATGTCAGTTTGAAAAGAGCTTCCAAACCCATAAACAATGTGTAGTGCGTACAACCAGTTGGAGCTCATTCCATGAGAAGCCCAATCTAGGTAGCTAATTACAGTTGGTAGTACTGACTGCTGTACATCAAAACAGATTTAAAACAAGAGACAAATATGTGGATATAATTGGAGAGGTTAAAGCAAGCCATACTGTGAAAAAAAAAAATGACACAAACCAATCACTAGTTCTCATTAAACTATAAAAGTTATGAAATTTTTCAGAAAAGCATAAGATACAAGATATAGTAACTTTCTTACTCCACTTCATACAAAATATTAATTCAATAGCAAGCTTTAGTCTATGTTTATCAAACAGATTACACTAAAACAGTACTTCAGAACAGAATGCATTGCCTAAAATGTTGAGTCAAATTCCTTCACTATAAAGACATACTAAATATGGTAAATCTGAACAGTACGAGAAATACCATATGCTACAACTTACTTGTCTGAAACTGAGCAGGCACTGATTGAAAGATTCGGCCAATAACAACAGATAGAATTGACATGAGTCCAAGAGCACCCATTGAACCCAATAGGACCTGGTCAATACATAAAATCTCAGTAAAAATATAAGATGTTTCAAAATACAAATTACACTGCTATGAAAATCAATTAGTTAGAACTATGAGCTTTGAGATGTATGGCAATCCCAAAATGAGTACACTACAAGATTATCAATTAAACAGATGCTATTTTAATATTAAAACTACTGAATTGACAAACAAATTAGTGTGCGCAGGAAGGAAAAGGACGACTGCTACACAAGTTAAGAAACCTGTATTTAAGTAAAATTGTTTGTCTAGCCTTTTACAACAAAACATAGTAAAGACACATGTAATAATGTAACAGAAACAGATGAGGTTGTTGAACAGAGAGAAAATAAACCATAAAGAGAAGAATTATTTCAATTCTAAAATTTAGGAGTATACAGGCCAACAAAATTAAAACAATAACAAAGAAAACTAGATAATATTACATCAATGATGGACTGGATTGCAGTAAAAGCTGGGAAACGGGGGAGGGGGGAGGGAGAAATTGTTGAAAAAAGAAGTCAGAAGACTCACCAATCCCTTCTCAAATTGCATTGCCAAGAGTGCAGCAATAAAGAATGTCTGTCAAAAGAATAAATGCCAACTTTAGGTCCACGAATACATGCAGGGGAAATGAATGTTTAATAAAAAACTATAATACAACTAAACCTGTAGTTGTCATGGTTATAGAAATCCATATGGTAAAAAGCAATGCAATAATTTCAATGTAATAATGATAAAAAAATCTAAACAAAGTTGATGTAGGAGGCGGGAAAAATTTAGTGACATCTATTTGGACAAACTAAATATATCTATTGATTAAAATTTTGTTATTTTGGTTTAGTAGCATTACAAAACTCAACACGTAAAACTCCAATCAGGATTAAAAACAAAACAAAAAAATGTTAAATGTTAGTCACTGCAGGATTTTCGTAATAAAGCTGATATTTTCTGAGAACATTCAGATTGAAGAGTTCTGCTCATTCAAGTATATGAAAAACTTAAAAACTATTCATATAGTAGCTCATTAAGTTTTTATTTCTCAGCTACAGAACAAGAAATTCCCTTTTTTTGGAGAAAAAAGTGCCTAAGTGGCACCCATGAGAAGTTAATGTGAAGAAAAAGGATCAAGAGAGTCTAAATAATAATAGCTAATTACCTTGTCTCCAATCTCAGAAACAAATATTAATGTAAATGCAGCAGTGAATCCTGACTTTGAAATTGCTGCTAAAACTGATGAAGGCCCCCCTTTGACAAAGGCAATTAGTGAAAAGACAAGAGCACATCCCAACAGCACAAAAGCTATAGAGAGAGGATAAGGGATCTGAGGAGGTTTCACACTGCCAAACCATAAAATGTATGTGCATTAGAATTGTCATAGAGCCATGAACAATCATAATAATAGTAACTTAAAAAAGCAACCGAAAAGATTTGATTGACATGTTAATTCACTCAACAAAACTAAATAATGGATGTAGAAACTAACGTCAATCTGCTAAATAAATTGGAGAATGTTTCCCTTTGAATGTAACCACATGTGTGGCTTAAATAACTAATCTTTTATTAATGATGATATGAATACTGTCAATTTTCTCTTCAAACTTTTACCTACTATAGCACAAATCTTTTAAATCTTATCTGCTAAAGAAATATATTTCGCACTTTAATAGATTCATCGGGCTAAGCCAGTATGAGCATATGATACGTGTTTTACTGCATGGAGGAATGCAATTTCCTCAAAAACAAATTAATTTGATCCCATATGAAGCAGAGGATCATCTAAGATTGTTTGAACAAAACTAACGTGAAATGGCCATGCTTGATTAGGCTCAAACTGATAACAAATAATTTGGGAGGAGAAAGATTGTGGTGCAGAGGAACCAGGTTTATTGACCCAAAGCTCATGTTACCAACTTGAGATTTGAGGTTAGGAATTAGGATTGTGGCTGGTAACCTTGTCCATCAAAAGCCTCAACTATAAGTCTCTAATATCAAGTGTATAAATAAGAAGAACTGAAGCATGTAATTCCACCCACACCTCGATTTCATAAATATACATGTGATATGGCAAGTTTACAACCTAATTTCACATATAAAAGCAGGGATTTCAAGGGAGAATACAATCCGAAAAGCAAAAGAACATTACACCACTGAAAGTGCTAAGACTAAAATTCCACTGTGATAAGTTCCTAGAGCCACCTTTCATTGGTGCATAGCAAATGAAATCAATCAAGTGGAACTGTGGAACTCACACTTTAGAAGAACTGTCCTCTATGGCATTCTTTTCAAAGACATTGTGGCCATCTTTCTCATTATGGCTTCCATCATCTCCTGGTTGAACACCACTAATATTGGATGCTAGGGCTCGAATTGTGCCACGGGCAAAGCTCAACCCTGATTTCTGTCTGCGTCTTACTATATCTAATTCAGGCATAATGTCACTCACTAAGCCAACAATCATAAGTACAAACAATATAATCCACATAAAGAACTCTAAGCAGCTAACCGTTGTCTAATAAATGTAAGAGAGAACAAAATCCACTCATGAGATTTGATTCAAACTTCAAGGATTATAATTAGAGATAAACATATGAATACAACCATAGCTACTTAAACTACGCATTAATCTCACCAATTGAAGACAAAGAAACATCACAACATAAAATGTAAAAACCACAGGACAAAATCTTAAATTTGTTATCACAATTACTTGGAAAAACATAACTTCTCATCAAACACCCAAAGGGTGATGATTTTGAAATTGACCCACCAAATTCGACTTGACCCATAGCAAATTCCTTTCATGGTCACAAAAAGAAAACCCATTTAACAAGTACCACCAAAAAAAGCATGTGAATTTAAAACTAAAGGATAAGACTTGAGAGAGCATAATTCATAAAAATGAAAACTTTTGAAATGGGGTGTAAGAAAACAGCATAGATACTGGTTAGAACTTACATGGGTACAGGATGGTGGTTCTGGTGAAATGGGAAGAGCAAGGCAACGCATCCACCACCACCAAGGAAGGAGGAGGCTTTCCCCTAGAAACCAAAGGGGCATGAGGACCTAAACCTCTCATGTTTTCTGTGAAAGTGGTTCTACAGTTCCATTTTTGGGTTGAATGGGTTCTGCAAAACTCAGAAACTTTGAAGGAAACAAGTTGAGCTAAGGGTGGTGCTAGAACAAGAGTTCTTGACGGTTGCCACGTATGCAAAGGGGGAGAGCCAAATTATGGATGAAGTGGCCACGCATTCATTCATGCCTTTTTCTTACCATCTTCAGAGAATGGAAATGTTATTTTCAAATTATTGGCTAATTATAATTAAAAATTGTAATTTGAGAAAATGTATGTTTGAGTTCATTTTTAAATACTTTATATACATTTCATGATTATAAATTATATTTTAATAGTATAAATTATCCCTTTAGATATATTTTAAGCCTATGTAAATATTTTCTTGTCTTTATTTAACTACCTCTAAAACATTATTCTACTTTTAGTGGTTTTATGTTTTTATTAGGGTAAAATTTAATCTGGTTTGAAAGATGTTAAAGATCTCGTATTTTAATATATAGTGAGATAAAAGTTTGATTTTATAAAATTAAATTAAATTTTGAATTTATCTTTTAATAATATATAAGAATTAATAATTTAAATTTATTTAAGTAAAATTTGTTAAATTTTATCAGTTATTTATTATCGGATCCTTATCGTACCTTTCATAAATATATATTTCATATATATTAATGATAAATGTTATTTTTTAAATTCAATTTTTATAAGATTAAATTAAATTTATTTATTTTTAATGAAAATTATGTGTAATGTATATAATTTATATCAGGTTAGACTTTTAAAAAGTTTATATATAAATAAAAATAGATTTTTTTTAATTTAGTTTATATATAATTACATTTTTTTATCTATTTACATGTTATAAATAAAGAGTACGATGTTGCTTTTCTTAAATGGTTATTATTTTTATCACATAATATTAATTTTATAATCAACATATAGATGCAGGTGAAGTGAAAACTTTATCTAGTTACTAGTAAAAGATGTGTTGGTACAACATTTTCTATATTGATTTTTTCTACAACCGACATAAAAGAATAAGATGTTGATTATTACATTAACCGTCTCACCATCAAGGACACAGTTAATAATACTCTTCTTATATTTCCAATTTATATATACAAAAACTTTAAACAATAATTTCTTATCCAATATCCAATAATTTAATCTGACTCATACTTTCTTTCATTATATATCATTAATAATTTTAAATAATTTATTAGAAGTTGTTTTTGTCAAGACGAGATTGGTCGAAATCTGGATGAGTTTTGAGTATATTCAACCTTCACAAAATAAGGGAGTTCCACGTGGAGAAAATATGCTCAAATCAATAAGAACATCAAATCTTATGTATATAGTAAATATATTGCTAAAATTCAAGTAAGTTGAGAGTACTTCCTCTGAATTGTCATGTATTTATAAGTTTTCATGGACTTTAATCTTTAATTCTAGTTTCTTCAAGTTTTAATATGATATATTATAAGTGCATAATAAAATCGATTTTCATAATATATTTATCTAAATTAATATTATTACACTAACATAATTATGTGGAGGTTTATAATAATAGTCACAAAAATCATGATTAATTTTACTTTGTCATTAACTTTCTCATGGTTTAGACTGAAATAGAATACATTCAACTTGAACTTAATCGATATATGTCCGATGAAATCCGGGACGGTTCAGAAGCCAACTTCATATTTCAAATGTTGAAATGTTTTTTTTCTCACAACATTAATTAGTCTTCATGTATCGACTTTTACAAAATTATTAAAAATCATGTAAGCTTTTATTATTCCAATTAATATTACGAGAAAAAAGTTTGAAGTTATGGGCTACAATAGGTTCTAACTCTTAGTATAAATATATAGAGACATAGAGGAGATAGATATTATATAAAATATTAAGCAAAAAGCACAAAGGATCCAAAGTTTCATATCTTATACATACACAAAAATATCTGGACCATTTTGCTTAAACTTATCCTTGCTGCTGCAATTCTTGTTCTATTTTCCTTGTACAAATTAAAATTTAAAACACATTTATTTTAATAACGTTTTTTTATTTTTACTTTTTCTTAACATTTCTATAAAAATATATTACATAGTGGGTGAAAATTTCATCCTATAAGTCGATTTTATGAAATTTGTATTAATAATTTTTTTCTATAAAAACTTTCGTGATAAACATCAATATAAATCATAAACCTTAAATCATTAAAAATCTTAAACCCTAAACTCTAACTCCTAAACCGTTAGAGTGAACAACAAAGAAATAGTGTTGTTGCTCTTAAGACTGTGTCAAACAATTCTTTATCATTCCAACCAAACAATGTATTTCTTCAATAATCATCCATTAAAAAATAAAACTCATTCCTACTCATTCTCCTTAATTTCCTTTATTTTATTTTACTTTTCTTTTAATATTGTTTGGATTTCATCGTACAAATAATCGCTTTCAACACATTATTTCACGCTCAAAATATTAAAATTATATTATTCAGAATTTAAGTACGAGTTATTGAGTTAAAATTTAAAAAAATCAGAAACTCGTTATCATAATGTTTTAGGTCGAAGATGATATCATAATCTCTATTGTAAGTTGATTAATGAGTTATTTTCTAATTTTTTATACACTCTGGAATTATAATTAAATCTTTTAAATCACTAAATGTATATTATTTTAGTTATTTTTATATATTTAATGGTTAAGATGGTATCATTTAGGGACGATAGTAACATTAGAAAAAAAAGTGAAGAACTATGAAACTGTTTCTTTCAAGTTTTTTTTATATCAAATTAACACAACACTTATAGTCTTATTAATATTAAAATATTCAAACAAAAGATATTTTAAAAAAAATTAAATAATGAGTTCCTATTCAACAACTCCAAAATCACAATTAAACTAATATATGTGTTAAATATTAATTGTAACATCCTACTAACTTATAAGATAAAATAAAAAAAATAGTATTTCCTTAATAAACTAACTATGTTTACAAATACACATATCATAACCATAACATTATATGTTTTAATATAATGAAAGATAAATAATTTTTAACATTTAAAAATATCTTAAAATATATTTTCCAAATTTAGAAATCACTCTAGTTCAAAATTTAGAAAAATATCTTAAATATCTCAAATTTCATAAATACATAATTATTCATCTCAAAGTTGAAAGCACTTTAAATATTTTCAAAAAAAATTCCTCCAGAAAAATAAAATTAATATTGTGACCACTCACACTTACATCTAAATTATCTACAATAAGATAGTGTAAAAATTTATAATTGTCTTCTCTTAATTAAATTTAAAATTTAAGCTTATACAATTATACAATACTTTAAATTGATATTATCAGCAAGAGTCAATTTCGTATTTATAAAATTTGAAATGAAAGTTTTCATTTGCACGCCAATAATGAGTTTTTAAAGGATATATTGAATTGTACAAAATTAATTAAAGTCATGTAATTTTTTATTTTCTAATTAATATTTAAATATCACACCTTAATAGTTCATATATAAATTTCTTTTACATAATGACGCGTAACTCTTCATTAATGAGAATATCCTTAAAAAATACATTGAATCTTTAAAATGATTCACATAATTTTACAAAATTAATAACTAATGAAAGTCATAATTTTACAAAATTAATAACTAATAAAAGTCATATAAATTTATATTTTTCAATTAATATTTAAAAGCTACACATTAATAACCCCGAATTAACATATTTACTCAATGATAACATAAAAGATACATTGACTTTTATAAACAATAAAAAAATTATTAAATAATAATTAATTTAAGAAAATAATAATAATTAGTTATTATATTGACTAAAATATATATTATTTTAGAGATTACAAAATTATTAGTATCTAAAATAATTTTTATTATTAATAAAAATTATAAATTAGTTTTTAAATTACTATATAATTAATTAACAAGGTTTTAACTACCAACTTTAGAATCTAAATTAATTGGTAGCTAAAATCTTGGTAATTAGTTAGATATCAATTTAAATAGTAGTTTATAAATAATAAAAATTACTTTATCTACCATTAAATTAGTCTCTAAAATAATATCTAATTTCATCAAGTAACTAATTGTTTTTTTTTCCTTTAAAATTGATTTCTATTTAATGATTTTTCTGTAATGGAAATTAAAGAAAACCATGTAAATTTTATTTTTTAATTAATATTTAAAACCTACACATTAATACTCATAAGTATTCAATTATATTAAATTAAATTATTATGGAAATAAGTATTAGATATGTTCAATTTGAATTCACATGTATATAAAGACATGTGTACATGGCTAGATATAGATAGATCATATAAAGTATATTGAGCAAAAACCACAAAAATGGTAAGAATGTCTGGTTATTCACAAATCTGGATGATTTTGTTCAAAGTTCTCCTTATAGCAACAATTGTTGTTGTGATTTCATCTGGTATGTATAAATTATATTTTAGAACATATATTTGTGAAACATGTGTGTGTTTTATCTTTGAGTTTTGGTTTTAGTGAATTGTTCCTAATTTTA
>Ga0123342_1003848_pt1 | contig 23618 bp, 20 predicted proteins | sample Turbeawhitnodule_FD_89960 | JGI IMG/M metagenome (GOLD analysis project Ga0123342, IMG submission 89960) | Root nodule microbial communities of legume samples collected from Mexico - Turtle bean Mexico white nodule | ecosystem: Host-associated > Plants > Roots > Nodule | place: Mexico: Nepantla... | reverse complement strand
ATATATATATATATATATATATATATATATATATATATATATATATATATATATATATATATATATATATATATATATATCGATGAGGTGACAGATAAAATGTTCACATTTTATATGGAGGTGGCAAAGAACATATGGAGGTGCAGGAAGAAGCAGTCCTAAAGCTAAAATTGGGTGAAGCCCATTAACAAAAAATAACATACACATTCATCAGCCCCAAGTCAATAAAATAAAAGCTTTTGCATTTGCACTCCATAATTACTTTTCGTACCTTCCTTTACAATGAAATGAATAAAATCTTTAAAAAAATTTACACTTTCCTAAAATTTTATCCAGAATTTATAATTTTCTTTAAATTACACATTCCACAAATAGAAAAAAATTGATTTCGAAATGGGAAATCTAAATAATTTCCATAGATAAAGAAAAAACAATCTTTTAATTTTATTAAAATAAAAAAAAACTCTCTCATAAAGTTATGTTTATATGAAACAAAAATATACCCTACACACATAAAAATATCTAATAATATATAATAATATTTCATACTTTTATTTATATATAAGCAAAATATATTTTATGCATTAAAATATCTAACAAAATCTATTAATATATAATAATATCTAAGACTTTTATTTATATATAAGCAACCATTTAATCGTAAATTATCTTTTATAAGTGATCTTAATTAGTTAATAGTCCAATAATTTATAAAATAATATAATTTTTATTTATACTTACACTTTAAGTTTTTATTTTAATCTTTATATATACTATTTTTAATATTTTATAAAATTAAACAAAAAAATACGTATAAAATTAGAAAATAAAATTATACATGAAAAGACTATAGGTGGTAAATTTTAAGAATAGGAATTAAAAGGTAAAATTCTACAAATATAAAAATTTATGATAAATTAAAACAACTTAATCACGTATTAAAATTAAAATCATACATACATATATACATATATATATATATATATATTTGAATTGTATGGCAATGTAAATTAATAGAAAATATTTATTACGTGGCATATAGATTGATGTATAGAGATGAATTGTTATTAATTTATTATTTATGAGTATTACTATGCATACAATTTTCTGTGAGAAAAACGATATTCTAATTTAATTTTCAGTGTGTTGTTGGGGTGGCCTTGTAGTTGAACTTGGTTGTTGTTGTTCCAATCGCAAATCCGAATCGTGGATCAAAGCTGAACAATTAGCGTCCTTAGGAAATGCTCATGATCTCGGTTTTGCAGTTCCTCATATCGCTCTGCTTATTCTAGATCCGTCACAGATTGTAACAATCACAACCAAATCTGAGAAGACAAGAGGAAAAACATGTATATGGCATATGGGTGGCCTCAGGTCATCCTTCTCGAGCAAGGACTGTGTGCATCTGCACACAAGATTGTGTACCTCAAAGTCATCAATCGCACGTTGCTCGTTGTCTCCCCCACTCACTTTGAACTTTGGAGCACTTCCCAGGTACATGGATCCGTGTTTTACCGGTTGTGTGGTTGGGTTCTGTATAAATTCTTTTGTTTTTTGAGAGAATTGATATGGGTTTTCCTGGAGGTGGGATTCTTAAATGTGGGTGTTTGAATCAATGTGTGTGTGTTGTTTTTGTGTGTGGACTGGTTTTCATTAATGCGAGTTTATTGGGAATTTGTGATTATACTCAATTGTGTTAATATTTTTTTTTTTTTGGGAAAAAATGTTAACTGGGTTTTGATGGAGGTGAGTTTCTGAAATGTGGGTAATTGAAGTTAAGTATAATGGGTATATATTTATTTTTAAATTTTAGGATGAAAGATGAAGTGGGTTTCATGGGATATATGGGGATGATTGCTGTAATGTGGTATAAAGAGTTTGGGCTTAACAGTGTTTATGATTTTTTGTTGGTTCAGCATAGAGTGAGATTGGGGAAGTACAAGAGAGATTCAGATTCATTGCAGAGGGAAGGAGAAAACTTGCAGGCCGTGTGGAGCCCTGATGCCAAATTAATTGCTATTCTTGTAAGTTTGCTAGTCTTTTGATATATGATTAAGGAATGACCAACTTTACTTTCTAAGTATAAATCATCCAGTCATATTCATCTTCCTTATGCTTCTATATTTTCCATCTGCAGACATCTAGCTTCTTTCTTCATATTTTCAAAGTCCAGTTCTCGGATAAAAGAATACACACTGGTGGGAGACATCCACCTGCTTTGTGCCTTGCTATCATTTCTCTTCTGCTTACAGAGCAAGTTCCTTTTGCAGTAAAGGATTTGTCTGTGTAAGTTTCCTTCTCGTTTTGATTTTATAATTTTCTTCATCTATATGAAATGAATTAGTTTGATTGAACAAAAGTATTAGACTCCTACTGGTATGGATTGTGGAATGTGAATTGAATAGAGTTTTTTTTAGTAATTAAAAATTGTATATCGTCCATTTTACAAAACCAACAAAACGTATGTTTATTAGTTTGTGATAGTTGAAATTGAGTGTAATGTCTTCCTGATAGATAGGAAATGAAGAGAGAAGTAAAGAGTATAGGTATTTGTAAATAAAAAGTAGAAGGAGTATTGTATTAGCTCTGAAGAATATGCCTCTTGTAAAAGTCTGTATCCATTTGATTGTGTAAGGGCCAATGCTTTACAAAGTAACTATTGGTATCAACGGTATGTGTCATATTATGGGTTATTAATTATTATCACAATTGGGTGTCTACACGATCTCTTTTTAACCCACTGGCCATACCAAGTTATAAACTTCTAATTCCTCAATGTTTCCTAGAAAGTGTCAACTTTCTGTGCTTCACTCTGTATCATAGTTTAAATCTGAAGCCATTTGCAGTGTGATTTTGATACTTCTTTTTATTCTACTGTTTTGCCAGGAGCAATATTGTCTGTGATAACAAACATATGTTACTCGGACTTTCTGATGGAACTTTATACAGCATGTCTTGGAAAGGGGAGGTAATTTAAAATACTCGACTAAACAATTTTGGACATTGTATGATCATTGATATCCAGCAATATTCAGCCATGTAATACAATAATTTTTTTTTAACAATATTACTATGATTTTTTGATCTCCTGAACAGTTCTTTGGGGCTTTTGAATTTGATCCACAACCCACTGCTAGCTTTGACAGTTCTCAACTGCCACCTACACTAGAGAATGGTCTTTCTCCTAAAACTCAACCGAAGTCTGTTATGTTCAACCATGTTATTCCTAAAAAGTCTGAAATCAATCAACTTGAACTTTGCCTTCCATTGAGGTTGCTATTTGTCTTGTATTCTGATGGGCAACTTGTCTCATGTTCTGTGAGTAAAAAAGGCCTAAAGCAAGTTGACTGTATCAAAGCAGAAAAGAGGTTGTCTGGTGGGGATGCTGTCTGTGCCTCAGTAGCTCTAGAGCAGCAAATTCTTGCTGTTGGTACTAAAAGAGGAACAGTGGAGTTGTATGATTTGGCAGAATCAGTATCACTTATACGTGCAGTCTCTTTGTATGACTGGGGGTAAGTTTTGTTTATTATACATCTAAGGAATCAGTATCAGATTGAAACCTTCATGATATACTTTTCCAAGCTTGACACACAAGTTCTCTCAAAGATTATGAATAAATACCCGGTCTAATGTTGTGTTATGTATCCTTGATGTTAATGCTATCTCATTTTTATTACTTTTTTTTTATGTTTTGAAAGTATATAGTCACAGTTAACATTATTGGAAAGATCAGCAATGACCATAGTTATCCAAAACCAGTCATTATAAAATTACATTTCTTTGCTGTCTATTGAATGCATGCAATTTCAGAGTGTAAGAAGACATATGACTATAGTTATCTCTATCTTACAGTATATTGGGACTTGTGTTGAATGTCATTTACAGATAAGGCTCCTCTAAAATGAGCTTATCTATAAATTGCACAAATAAGGATGTATCCACCATTGAATTTGAGTGGGTAAGATCATGATATACTTTTTTAAGATCAAGTGTGGATACACTCTTGTGCACTTTAGATACGAACTCACTCTAGAGAGTATTTTCCTTTTATTTAGATGGAGTTTGGTTTGATGGCTTGAAATATTAAATTGCAGATATTCAATGGATGACACTGGTCCTGTTAGTTGCATTGCTTGGACACCCGATAATTCCGCTTTTGCAGTCGGGTGGAAGTTAAGAGGGCTTACAGTTTGGTCCGTTTCTGGTTGTCGCTTGATGTCAACTGTCCGACAAATAGGCTTAAGTTCCATGTCTTCCCCAATTGCTAAATCAAACCATGATTGTAAGTATGAATCATTGATGGGTGGTACCTCACTGATGCAGTGGGATGAATATGGATATAGACTTTATGCTATTGAGGAGGGGTGTTCCGAGAGAATTCTATCGTTCTCATTTGGGAAATGCTGTCTTAGCAGAGGTGTTTCAGGCACTACATATATCCGTCAAGTGATTTATGGAGAAGACCGTCTACTCATTGTGCAGTCAGAAGAGACGGATGAACTTAAAATGCTACATCTTAAGCTTCCAGTTACGTGTTTGATTGTCAAATTGTGAACATGTAATTTGCTGTATGGAAATCCCTTCTAAAGTTGAAAAGCTTGTGCAGGTTTCTTATATTTCCCAAAACTGGCCTGTTCAACATGTGGCAGCCAGCCAGGATGGGATGTACTTAGCTATTGCTGGTCTTCATGGTTTGATATTGTATGACATACGACTGAAAAGATGGAGAGTATTTGGAGATGTTACTCAAGAGCAAAAGATTCAGTGTAAAGGCTTGTTATGGCTGGGCAAAATTGTTGTTGTCTGCAACTATGTTGATTCATCCAACACGTGAGATACTCTTGTCACTTAACATGTTACATGTTGTTGATGCTTCACAAATTTTAGTGCTAGTCAAAATATCTTTCATAATCAAGTGGTGTTGAGCAATGTACATGTATGAAAAAGCCTAATTCTAGTAGATGTCCACACACAAGAAAAGAAATAGGTCTCATTTAAATTATGTCTTTTTGTAGCATTATGCAACACCATTTTGTTCTAAATCCACTGTCTCTTGTGTCTCCTCATTTTATCTTCAGGTATGAATTGCTCTTTTACCCAAGATATCACCTTGATCAAAGTTCATTACTCTGTCGAAAACCGTTGCTTGCTAAACCAATGGTGATGGATGTGTACCAAGATCATATGCTGCTTACTTATAGACCATTTGATGTCCACATATTCCATGTGAAATTATTTGGTGAATTATCTCCTTCAGGAAGTCCAGATTTACAGGTAAATGCATACTTTCAAATAGTTCTTCTACTTTTTTTGGCCTCAAGTAAGACTATTGCTTGTTATGCCCTTTTTATTTATTTAAGTTTTCTTCTATAAATCCTGCATTGTTATACATTTTTAAGTGATAACATGACAAACAGCTTTCTGCAGTACGAGAACTTTCAATTATGACTGCCAAGAGCCATCCTGCTGCGATGCGATTCATTCCTGATCAACTTCCAAGAGAATCTATTTCAAACAATTACAGTTCAGTTTCATCAGATTCATTAACAAGAGAGCCAGCTAGGTATATGTTCTTGTGAACAGCCTTACTTACTTTCTCCAATTTGGTTCGCTATTTCTCTAATTTTGTTGCTGTCCTTAGTGCTATTTTTCTCTAACTAATAATTCATCTTGAGAAATTTTTTTTCCTTATTGTTTTGTGCTAAGAAAAATTAACTAGGATGGAAGCATCCAATGCAGGAGGAGGTGGGCTTATATTTTCACATTACATTCCTCATGAAAGTGTTTTTTGTTCTAGATGTTTGATATTGAGGGCAAACGGGGAGCTTTCACTTCTTGATCTGGATGATGGACGGGAGAGAAATCTTACTGATTCGGTCGAACTGTTTTGGGTCACCTGTGGCCAGTCTGAGGATAAAACAAATTTGATTGAAGAAGTTTCATGGTTAGATTATGGTCATCGGGGAATGCAGGTAAACTGTTAAGATCTTTCCTATTCGCTGTATGTACTTCCCTAAATTTGACTAGGTTTTTAACTCTTGATTCACCCTGTGGTGTATTTCCTTTTTACTCTGTCTGATAATTTTTTACATGGAAGTTTACTGTTGCAGGTTTGGTATCCATCTCCAGGTGCTAATCCTTTTAAGCAGGAAGATTTCTTACAGGTATAGATTAACCGGAAAGGATGTTTACAACCTTGTAGGCTGCGTTGAACATACTGCATTACCTCATATTCATTTATTCAAAATTTTCTTCCCTTAACATTTGACATTGTATTCATCCTTTCAGATTTTTTTGTTTATATTGTATTATAATTATGAAGAAATCACATGCAATTGAAGGTCCACGTAGTTTGTGTATGTGATTGGCTTCATATTATAATACTCTGGTTTCACTCTAAATGAAGAACTACACATCATATCTGACTTCTTATCTTCTTTACTCTGTTTCCTTTATTGAGTAATTTCTGCATTGTCTTACAATTTATCTGGTAGATAATAGATCTTGTAAAGAAAAAACAATTTATTCTATTTGAAACAAATAACTTCAGTCATTCCTTCATTCTGAAATCAGTTAATTTTCTGATATTTGCCACAATTTTTAGTTGGACCCAGAGCTGGAGTTTGATCGTGAAGTTTACCCTTTGGGTCTTCTTCCAAATGCTGGTGTAGTTGTTGGTGTTTCCCAGAGAATGTCATTTTCATCAAGTGCTGAATTTCCATGTTTTGAACCATCTCCTCAAGCACAAACAATACTTCACTGCTTACTCCGCCATCTTCTTCAGGTACTGCATTGAGTTAAATTGAAGATTGTTATAATTTCTTGAGCTCTTGGTTCATATTCTATTTTTGGGTTTTTTTGGTCTCTTGGTTGCCTTTTTCATTCAATACTTTAAAGGATTTTTTTTAGTATGGCATGCATTCACTATATGAACCAATAAATATCATCTCTGCAATCAAAATCAGGATTTTACCTTAAATCTAGAGGTGGGTAAAAATCATTGTTAAACTATAATAAATAGAGAGGTATTGAGTTGAACCTGTGTGTTTACGAGACAAGGCATGTGCTTTATTTATATTGAGAAAATGGAATCAATATAATATGACCAGACTTCATGCAATAAAAACAGGAAACTGAATGCATTGGTTTAAAATTATTGAAAGAAGAATACTTTGTTTTAGCAGAAACAAAGAAGCTTGATAATCTTTTAACATTCTTCTTCTTCCCAGGGTTATATTATATTCCATTTTTATTAAAACAGCATTTTGAGAACCTAGAATGGTTTCAAGATTATCTCTACCCATGGTAAACTTAGATAAGGTTTTTAGAAGATATTCTACTTTATTTTCTAAACCTTTGCAGTTTTCACAGGTTTTAATGGAAGCATGCAAACACATTAATTCAAGAGTAACTAATTCTGTTTTAGCATTATGCAGCTCTTTTTCTAAAGACTTAACCTTAGGTTCAAGAAGATTATTGGCACTTCTTAGCTTATTACATATGACAACAAGTCTATTAGCTTTATCATGCGTTTCCTTAAATGCAATTAATAATTGATCATAGCTTTTAGAATCAGTTGAACAATTACTTACTGAATCGCAGCTTGATTCTTCATTGTTGACCATAAAGCAAAGGTTAAACACCAAAATAATAGAACTTTCATCAGAAATGGTGGTTGCAGCTTTGTTCAGACGGAGGGAGAATAATGGTGGTTAGGTTCAGGGTTTGATTTAGCAGCAGCAACAACAACAACAACTTTGATGTTAGGGTTTGCAGTCATGCAGAGACAAGCTTCAAACAGTATAGAACCAAATCTAGGGCCACTAACTTTAAAACTGGGTCAACAGATTACACTGGGTCAAAAACCTTTCAAATGGATCAGATTATGAAGTCGAAAAAAATCACTTGATTTTTCCAATTTTATGAATTGAGTTCCAATTTCCTTCAGATTTTATATTGCCTGTGACTTCATAAGCAATTTGAATCTTTCAGAGGGATTATGATCATAAATTAAGGCAACTTTATGATTTGAATTCTGATTGACGATCATGTATATTCCCACCCTGGGGTCACATACGAATATTAAATTAAAAGAAATGGAGTCAAAGGTATATTTTTACTAGGTATCATATGAACAGTGTAATGAACATAAGTATCTAAGAAAGCAATAGAGAAAATTGCAATTTTCATTATTGATGTTGGTCTTTGAGAAGTTTGATAAGAGTTTCAATTTTTTACTTTCAGAGGCACTATATATAAAGTAGAATTGGTCTTTAATCTTGTTGAATTTGTCATAGTCTTTGTTCATATTTGCCATAATTTGTGATCCATTGCTTTGAAACATGCAAAGAGTTTGATAAGAAAATAATTCAGAACTATCACAGAGGATGTGTGAATTGTCAAACAGATTTTGTCCTGTTTTTGTTCTAGATGGAACATATATGTCTTTTATATTTCTTATAAGGATTGCTTATTCTCTGAGTTTCTACTCTTCTTATTTCTCACCTCTATTGTATAAGAAAAATAGATTAAATAAGATTTAAGAACTGTCACATTCACATATTCAAAGAGTTTTGGGAGCCTGCAATTCTCTGGTTAAAGTTGCGGGGTTGTTGCTTTTATTTTTTATGATTTTTTTTGAGCCATGTTAGACCCTTTATTTTAACTTATCATTTCTCTCTTAATAAAAAACTCCTGTTCTATAGAGAAAAGGAATAGTTGTCTGATTATTTCCTGTTTATTTATGTTTCTTCTAGAGGGACAAAATTGAGGAAGCTTTAAGGCTGGCAGAGCTATCAGCCGAGAAGCCTCATTTTTCACATTGTCTAGAGTGGCTTCTTTTTACAGTATTTGAAGCAGATATATCCAGGTACTTCAATCTTGAAATGTTAATACTCTAAAAATGTGACAGAACCAATCAACACTAAGTAAGTGGCATACTATGTATAATTACACTTTTAAAAACACTTTTCAAGAAGTAAATTTCATCAATGCAATTATTGAATCATGAGATATTATTCTTGTGATCATGTAAATCAAAATTTTAGATATTTTGGCATTTGTAGATGTGTACTGTAATCTGATAATAGCTATTTGCTTGTATTTTAGATTTGATATTGTATATAAAATATCATATAGTTTTTAAATAATATGGAATTTTGTTAGACTTGATTTATACGTTAAATATAATAGTTACAATGTAAAAGTTTATATTTTTGTAAATATTTCATCATGTGTTCTGGCTGCTGATTTTAGTGCCTTAAAGGTGCCATTCACCTTTAACAGCCTTCATAAAAACAGAGTTTAATTCACTGGTTGGATCAATATTTTGGTTTTCTTCAAACTGAAAACTTGTCTAGAAGTTATAAACCCCAAACACTTTGAAATTTACCTGCTGAAGCCTTCATTTATAAATCAGCAGGACTTACATCTCATGATCCGATCATTCCTGTAATCTGAAATATGATATTAATTTGAGCTGAGGAAGTTTGGTGGTGTAGTTGGCTGTAGTTTCTCTGCGTTTTCCTTTGCTTAAGCATGGATGCAGTGATTTCTTGGTGTAAAACTTAGTTGCCTTATGGTTTTTGTGTTGGCTGTTTAATTGTCACGCCAATTATTCCAGGCCAAATGTGAACAAGAACCAGATCTCAGTTGTTAAACCTGTTAAAAGCTCCCTTTTAGAGAAGACCTGTGACCTGATCAGGAATTTTCCAGAGTACCTTGATGTTGTTGTAAGTGTTGCAAGAAAAACCGATGGTCGTCATTGGGCAGATTTATTTGCTGCTGCTGGAAGATCAACTGAGTATGCCCTTCAAGCATCTATGCTTTTCATTTTAATTTCAACTTTGATTACTATGTGAAATTTTGTTGTAAATGTTTTTTCATTGTATATTTTGGATGTCTAATTCTTTTGGGGGTTTCTGTATAGATTGTTTGAGGAATGCTTTCAAGGTAGATGGTACCGCACTGCAGCATGCTATATACTTGTAAGACTTACTTGCCTTTCTTAATAGGTCCCTTTATCTGTAGGAATGCTAATATTTTATCATTCTGTGCTTGCTTTCTTATAATAAGATTTGTTTGATTCAATTTTAAATCATAATTAGTTTGTTCTTTTATTCATGCCAAGGTTTCTCCTTTCTGAAAGAATTGGTTTATGAATTGAATGTTGCATTAGGAATGACAATTCTGACATTTATTAGGTTTTAAATTTTCTGAGCGGTTAGACTATTCTCTCACATGGTGCACTGTTACTTTAAAAAATATAACATAGGATTTTTTTTTCTGGTATTATTGTAGTATTAAGTATATTTTAGACTTGCTTAGTTAAATTTAATAAATTTCATATGAATATAACAGGTCATTGCCAAACTGGAAGGTCCTGCTGTCAGTCAGTACTGTGCTTTACGATTATTACAGGTTTGGGATTTGATTGCTTAAGTTGTTTTTTTTTTTTTCTGTTTGATTTAATGAACTTTAGTTACATCAATAATGTGATTATCAAACTTTTACAGGCAACACTTGATGAATCACTGTATGAGCTTGCTGGGGAGCTGGTATTATTTTGAAATGCTATTGGACTGTTCATTTTTGCTGGTCAAGTAATAAATCTTGTATAAGTTCCGTTTTGTTAACTATTCTGTTTTGGGTTCTAAGGTGCGGTTCTTGCTAAGATCTGGTCGGGAGCATGACCAAGCATCTGCTGATTCAGATAAACTGTCTCCAAGATTTTTAGGCTATTTTCTTTTTCGTTCTAGTGAGAGGAAGCAATCATTAGATAAAAGGTTCATGTAAACTTTAGTCAATTATGTTTTTTTGGTTGCTCCAGCATCAAAGTTGCCAACCATACTAACTAGTAATTATCTATGGAGCAGCTCCTCATTCAAAGAACAAAGTGCCCATGTTACCTCTGTTAAGAATATTTTAGAAAATCATGCTAGTTACCTGATGGCTGGGAAAGAGCTCTCCAAGCTGGTTGCATTTGTAAAAGGCACTCAGTTTGGTTTAGTGGTAAGATCTTGCTGATTGATTTTTCTAATCCCTAAGATAACTTTCTTTCTACTTTTAAGTGTTTAAATTGTTCAATGGCACCAATTGTAGGAGTATTTACAACGCGAAAGAGAAGGAAGTGCTCGGTTGGAGAATTTCGCTTCTGGGCTTGAACTAATAAGCCAAAAGGTTTTGGATTTTAACATTTCCATTTCATTGGTTTTTACATCACCTTTTCTCTTTTCAACCTCTCTTCCTATAGTTGTTATAGGATGCGTGAAATCTTTCATACTTGGTGTACCTTTTCTTCTTTTTTATTTACTCAAGCCTTAGTTCTATTCTCTAATAAGACTACAAACTGTTTCCGTGGCCTGGTATATTTTGGTACAAGGTTTGTGGTTTAGATATGAGCTTATTAGATAGGTTTGTTATGCTAACTTAATGAAATTGGTCAATTATGCTCTAAAGGAGGTATTGTGATATTGGAGAATTCTTTATCCTCTTGTTTTATTTTCCTTCTTTTCTCTCTTTGGTAAATTTTCTTTTTCTATGGAGAACGTTATGATATCAAGGGAAGATGGAAGTGGTTCTTGGCTATGTGTAACATTGTGAATTTTGAAATTTCTCACATTTATAGGAAGAGAAATAGATGTGTTGACTGATAGACTTGCTAATTTGGGGGTTGACTAAGATTGAGTTCATGTGGCTGGATGTTATTCCTTTAAGTTTTTATTTTTTTAGAAATAGGTTTGGTGTGCTGGAATATAGATTTTCTTGATTCATGAATTTTGATTAGGTCCCCCATGATTTTTTTTTTTGTCTTGCTGTTTCTTTTTCTCTTTTATATACATATCCTTGGGAGAGTGGGTGATTGGTAAGATATGAGATGCCAATCTAGTTGGGATGTCATATTGTCATAGTGATGCTTTCTTCAGTGATACCTTAATAAAAAAAATAACCAAGTAAAGGGGGTTACTGATTTCTGAAGCCAATTTTTAATACGCTATAAAATCTATGATCATTTGGCATGAACTTGTATAGATCTGTCCTGATATTTTATGTAGTTTTTTTTCTCCATTATTGAACATTATTTTTTGGTATCAGTTTCAAATGGGAACATTACAGAGCCGCTTGGATGCTGATTTTCTCCTGGCACATATGTGCTCTGTGAAGTTTAAGGAATGGATAGTTGTCCTGGCTACTCTCTTAAGACGTTCCGAGGTATGTTTGACTTTTGTCTGTACAGGACAGCAAGATCTGAAATTATGCTGACATGAATTCATCAAAACTAATGTTGAAATTATAAGCCAAAAAAAGAAGAGAGAGATTTGGCTAGTTTAATAGAATGGGTTATGAACTATTGAACGTAGTTGGGATGGGTACCCGAATTTTTCCATTGGAACTTGTTTGGTGGGAGGAATTGTTTCTGAATGTAAGACAATCAGGCCCTTAAGTATACTCTTTTTTTTTTTCTGGGTGGGGCCTTTATGACTCATCGTCATGCATGTCTGAATTAGCTAATATGACTTTTTTTCCATCTTTTCCATCGTAGGTACTACCCCAACCTTTTTTCTAATACATTCCTAATCCCATTTTGTCCAGAATGTTCACTCATTCAGGGCAACATTTGTCATCTCTTACATAGAGTTTATTTTCTTGTTAACTTTACATTGTTTAACATTTATTTAGTTCCATATGAATTTTAGCCCTTATGATTGTGGTAAAATTTTCCTTCGAGCTTGAGTGTTACCTTTTTGTCATATAGCCCTTGAAGCACTCTATTTCATATACCCTGCTTGAACCTATGGTTTACATCTCCATCTGTTTCTCTATCGATCTATATGATGAATTCAAAATACGTCAGTTGTGACTTGTGTAAAGCATGTCCAAGTTAATATGGCTCTTTTTCCTGTCTTATCTCTTTCTTTTGACATAATTGTAGTGTGACAAGGTCCCTCAGTATGACATGCTTTATAAGTTAATGGGCAAACCAAAGAGAAAACCGTACTCTTTAGTTTGTGTGTGTGTATCCTTAGTAACAACTACCGCATAAACTTATTACCCATTTAGTTGTTTGACAGAAAGAAAAAGATAGTGGCTTATTGATCCATTTGAGTAAGAAACGAGGGAATGTGCATCCGGATTTTTTTGGGGTAACTGCCTACACATACAAGTGAAACTTATTTTTAGATTGTCTTGCCGGGAACATGTTTCATATGCCAATTTTGTATTTTTTTTTCTTTTAAAGAGATTGCCAAATGTATCTAAGGGAGATATTACGTGGATCTTTTTCCATTTTAGAAAGGGTTCAATTTTGTTGACCAGTGTATTCTTTTGAGATTTTTTAGGTTCTTTTTGACTTGTTCAGTCATGATGTTCGGTTGTGGAAAACGTACAGCACCACTATGGAGGTATATCTATTTGTTGTAGGTTATTGTCTTGGCATCATGACATGTACGCTTGAATGAACTAAATATGATGTTCCTATCTGTTTCCTTTGCACAACAGTCACACCCAGCATTTACAGAATATCAAGATTTGCTGGCAGACCTGGAAGAGAGACTTTCATCAGTTCCAAATGTAGAACGAAACTAAAAGTGAATATAGATTTTACGTCAGGACTGTGGTACACATCTGATTCCTGCTTAAAGAAATCTGATTAGCTACATATCAATCTCATTGATCATGTCACACGTAAGGACTGTGCATCCTTTCCTTTGGATATGATTGTGGGGACCAGAATACCAAGTTATTCCCTGGTTTACCATGTTCTTGGCAACAAATTATTTTATGGTGTTAATCCAATGAATCCAGAATAGTACATGTAGATAGAGGTTAGAAGTATCTGTAGGGAGGCTTGTGCATGTTTGAGGATTTCATTATTCTTTTCACTTTTGATCGCATTTTGTAACATGTGTTTTTGTAAAAGCATAAACAGATCTCGCTGTATATATTAGTTATATGCCGTTGATCAGCCTAACATTCGAAGTAGAATTTATGCACTTGTTCTTCTCCCATAATTGAGCTTATCGTTGAATTGTTACTTTCTGTTCTATGGTTCTAGAGTTAAAGATGTGCCAATATTTGACTTGCTTTTATTTTATACATTGCATTGTTTCATATAAACATATTTTATTGATATATACACTCTTGCTTTAACATCATGTGGAGTGTAGTCAACTGAACAAAACTGTGTAAAATGCATGTGTGGTTCCAAGTCACTAAAAATATTTTTCCGAATTTCAATATTAAAATGTGAGTTCCAATGCATGAATTGAGGTTGAAAGATTTGTTGCTTCCAGAGTAAAACAGTACATTTGAATCTGATCTCAACTTTGATCCAAACATTTGCTGAGTTCTTGCTTAGGACAATGATAGTTTCCCTCATTTATTGACTTATGTAGTGCCAAAGAAGAAAAAACAAAGTAAAAAAGTGACCATGATAATTTCTCTCATTAATTTTTCAAATTTGGTATATTCCATGCTGCGGCTAATGGTTGCAAAAAGTCTCCATGCACTCTAAAACCTGCGAACAATTAAAGACCAAAAAGAATGAAACTCATTTTATTCTTCTTGGAAAACCTACACTAGATTTGAAGATGATTTTTCTCTCCATAAAATCATTTTTTTAATGTTCCAGCAGGCCATTCCATGATATCATTTTCTCTCCAGAATAATGAATTTCATATAGTTTTTTCCTTTTTTTCATTAAATGTAATTAGTTTAAAAATTATTAAAAAAATGTAATATTTTTTATGAAAAGGTTGATCTGCTAAAGCATCACTGCAGAAACTTAATACCTCAACAAAATTGATACATCAAATTTTTCATAAATGAAAAACAAAGGTACATAGCAACTAGGAGTGGATTAGGGCAAAACTCAGGGGGGAGGAAAATCATTCCTGTTTCTGATAAAGCCACAATTAATAAAACTAGGAATCTAATTTCACCCAGCATAGTTATGTTTATGAACTAAGCCATAACTAGCAAGTTTGTCAACAAAATAAAATGTTCTTAAAACAAGTACAGTGTAAAAAACATCAAAGAATAATATCTTGACTATATTTTCTAGAAGCTTCTAGCATTTTCTAAAATAAGAGGTTAAGTGTAGTAAACTAATTTCAACTACTGATAATTAAAGCTGGTTCATGCATCTAACTATCTTATTATTACACAAGATAAAGATGTTATTAAAACTTAATTAAATTCCTTATATGTGGATTTGTTTGGCCAACCCATGTTTATGGTCACTTATTAGTTTGTTTATGTCAAATTCTTCCTACACCGAACATTTTTGAACCTGCACCCAACACAATTTTAAAATTTCAAAAATACTCTTTATTCTGGAAATGAAAATCTAAAATTAAAAATAATACATTATGAAAAAGTAGATTGAAAGAGTTTTTTTGTGTTCTGAAAATAAAAATCCAGAAAAAAAAATCAAAAACCCATTTCAGATAAAAAAAAATCTGCAATACAAAAAATTTGTTCTGGAAACATATTCTGAAAAAAGATCCAGAATGTACTTATATATTTAACCATTTTTAAGGGCATTTTCGTCTTTTTTTCCTGGAATTGGGTATCTTATTAATTGAAGACTCCATTGTATTTAGTCAAATTGAAGACTTTCCATAAATATAATCATGGCACCACTGTATTAAACATCACCACACTAGTTTTTTTTATTTTAATGTATAACTATGTATTAATAACAACATGCATAAAAGCATAAACCATTTTTTATTAAATTAAATAATGAGCTTGGTTAAACCCGACTCTTATATATCTCTATTTTTTTTATGCTCAATTAACTAATAAAAACTCACCTACTACTTATTGAATATAAAACTATTCTATAATGTTATGTAGTGATTATTTTCTTGAAAAAAAATACATGTTGTGTAGGGGTGATAGAGTAAATGAGACCCACCAGTCCACTGCTTAATTTGGTGGGTGAATAGATATTTTCAATTATTCTTCCCTTAAAATTTAAATGAAAAAAATAGTTTAAAAAATAAAAATATTTGTATTATATTTGAATGATGTAAATATATAATAGATTTTATATTTAAATAATTAACACTCACAAATTTAAGTTCTAATTATTAATTATAATGAAATAATTTAATATGTAAAAGTAATAATTTAATCTATTCATTATAGACATTTATTAATCAATTAAAAATTTAAATGATGAAAAGTGATATTATATTAAATAAAAAACAACTTTTTTTAAAAAAGTTAGCACAGAATTTTAGTCTGTTTACCTCGTTTTGGCAAAATAAACCGAACTGTCTTACAACCTTTATTGCTACGTAATTTACTTTATAACAAAATTTAAGACAAAAAGTTATTTGTTTATGAACAAAGAAAAAAAAATACATATATATAGTAATCACAAGATTATAAAATAGAAATTAATTTTATAACTAAAAAATAATTAGTTAGTAAGTGATTAAATTAAAGATCATTTAAAAAATTTTAATTTTTAAATTAGTTTTTATTATTGTTAAATGTTTTCTAAATTAGTATCTAATTAACTACCAATTTAGAAACATAATAAAAATTGATTTAAATTTTTTTTTAATTTTTAAAATAATATCTAATTTAGTTATTATATCAATTAATTATTTTTTGTTATTAAAATTAATTTTTTTTTCATGATTTTCTAGTGAAGATAATATATAAATTGAGGAAGAAAAAAAATTATTTATGAAAATTGAAATGTTATTTGCTTGGAGTCAACATGTTGGTGAGCAGCAGTAGGAGATGGTCCTTCACCAAACCTTTTCATTCTCTTTTTATCCATTAATTACATTTTTAACTGAGAATTTATTTGCTTTTCTTTATAATAAATTTCTTAGAAGCAATGATTAGGACCTAACTATTTGTATAATTAAACCAACAAAAAGGCAAAATTGTTGGCTGAGACCAGTGCTTCTACCAGTAACTAGATGCACATTTTACAAGTTCTAGAGAAGTCCCACTAAAATTACCAGTTAAAGCTATAAGACTCAAAGTGCAGATTTTGAGCTAAACCAGATGAGCAAATGGCTGCAACCTCCTGCCTCATCTTCTTGGGTCCCGAAACAAAAACTCCCACTCTTCTCCCTTCAACTTCCATTAGCATTTCTGGAAAATGAGAACAAGAATAAAACATTCAAACTTCATGTTATTCATCATTCGCTCAGATTTGCCTTTAGTTCTTGCATTTTAAAAATGATAGTTAAGTATGGTCTTTTTGTTTATGAAATGTGGTCAATTTTGTTCTTAATCAATCCAGTATGTTTTAGAAAAAGGAAGATCAAATCCACTGTTTTTAAAATGTGTGAATGAAAACAATTTCTGACTAATTTTTTAGAGTTCTAAAACGCATTTTTTACCCTTGAAGTGGGGTAAATGACTTACTTCTCAGATCAGGTCTTACACCAAAATGCACTTTTGTAGCTTGAACAAGGGATTGGTGTGGTTGGCTTTCCAGTTCTTTATCCCCTCCATTCAACTCTGGGGGTTCTGTTGATGATGACCCTTCTAACTTCTGCATCTGCTTTGCTTCTTTATCGTTGTGTTTCTTGTTCCAAAGAACAGTCACACTAGCAGCCATTGTTATGGACACACATACTGCTAACACGCTGAGGAATGACCCCAAAGCTTGTGAAAACATTTTATTAGAATTATGGTCTACAGGGAAAATGATGTATCGTGTAATGATCCCAATTAGGATGAGGAAAATAATGAAGGAGGATGAGATTATAGCACAAAGCCAAAGCCAACTGTTAGGACCTAAAATAGCAGATATGGGTGCATCTGTTGCCTTGGGCTTGAACCTTATATGTTCAAGGTGAATTTGACTTTCCAATATATGCTCCTCCTTTCTTGTGATGTAGACCTCAATTTGTAGTTTCATGTTAGAAATATCAAAGGGGGTGCCAGAATTTGGAAGGATCAGGTCCAGCATTGAGAGATAGGAAGAGTTCTTGAATGCACAAATTAGGATCACTTTTGGGGTTCTACGTCTGAATGCTGTGTTCAAGTACATTAGCTCCCTGATGATGGAGATAAAAGGGGTGATTCCACTCCCTCCACTAACCATCACAAGAGTGTCATACCTAGTTATATGAGGAAATCAAAACATTTTCAGATATGAATTAGCTACAAGTGAGGGATGCAAATTGCATGTAAATTTGCTTTTGGTTCAGTAGATGCAGACCTTAGATAATTGGTTGATGCAGGTCCATATGGACCTTCAACAGAGACACTGAGATGATCAACTGCTGCAGAAGGGGTTGCAAGCATCTGGTAGAGCTTCTGGGACCAAGTTCCTTCACCTTTAATGACAACACTCAGCACTTTTGGCTCCAAATTACTATTAGAAGTAATGGTAAATGGATGCCACTGTAGCTTGGATATGCTTGGTATATTTATGAACATGATACTTGTGGGACTATAACTCAAACCTGCTAAAATCCAAAACACATGTCACATCTGAAAAAAAATCAAATCATGAATAATAAAGCACTCTCAAGAGCTATATGCAGAAGACTTTTAGTCTTATTCTGTGGTTTCATCTGATTAAAATTTTTATTTTGTTTTGATATCTTGCCAATGTTTCTGTTAATGTCAATTCTGATTCATACAATACAATGACACTTAATTAACATCAACTTGGTTTATAAGAAACTTTTTACATAATCACACAAATTAATAAAAATAATTAATTCAGTTGGATTTTTAAAATAATATTATCAATGTATACACGTTGTTTTTTCAACTTATTAATGACAAATACACATTCATAATATACAATAAAATAAATAAATAAAACTACAAAATGTAAAAATATCATCAAATATTTGCTCTAGAGTTTATAGTAGTGTTGTATTAATTATACCATGGGTCTTGGAGAAGTTGAGTTGTAGAGTTTGACAAGGCAAAAGACGAGCAGAAATCAAACGAACTTGGTGTCTTGATTGCAGAAACCTTAGGTAGCGATCAACTAAGAAGAGGTAGAAAGCAGGGAGCATAGTGCATGCATAGGCGAAGCCAACGTGAAAGATGAAGAAGAGAATGTAGAGGTAGTGAGTGTAGAAGAAGAGCTCAAAAGCTTTACGCCTAATACGAGGGATGGTTGCAATCCACATCAACAAACCAGCAACCAGAGCTACCTCTCCACCTACATTTGATATCCCTGTTCTTTTCCATTCCAACATCTGCTTCATACCTCCAACATAAAATACAATCATATTCCCAAACAAACAACATCAAATATATGTCAAACTATGATTTAGTTTCCATATTGCTACTGTCATTTTTTTACAGTCAACTAAAGTCATGGTTTCTAAGATTAAGAAGTGTACTTTAAGCATAATTTAACCTTATAATACTTATGAATGGTGTGATAGTAGCCTAATAGCAAGTGATGCGATAGGTCTAACAAAAATATTTGTTAAGACAAACTTTAATATCATATTAAGAAGTGAACTTTAAGTCTAACCGAACATTATAAAATTATGGTTTCTAAGATTAAGAAGTCTACGTTAAGTCTAATTCAACCTTATAATACTTATGGATGATACGATAGTGGTCTAATACAGGTGACACGATAGGTTTAACAAAAACACTCGTCAAGATAGATTTTAATATCATATTAAGAAGTGGACTTTAAGCTGAATATTATAAAACGAGTTTATAAGGAATGAGTTTATAAGGTGAGCTTTAGATTGAGTTGTATGTAGTTGATGTGTGTGACCTCTTTTTTACAAAATTTAATTAATGTATTATTAATTAAATAAGAGTTTTACATTGTTATTACCTGAGCTATTTTCTCTTAACAGCTATTGTGGTTTGATTTATAGGAAGAAAGTGTGAACATCAACATTTATATTCCTTGAGTGTTGTTGAGTGAGAGTGAGTCCTCGTTTCAATATTATTTTCAGTGTATTCCCTATTCCCTCTTTATCTTCTTCACGTTCCCTAGAAAATAAATTGTTGTCTCAGTTTATTGCATTGATGCACTACTTTTTAGATTTTTCACATGAATACATTAAATTTTCTGGTGATAGTAATAATTTATTATTGCAACAGCTTCCACAGTTTTACTGCTATTATTCAGTGAAGAGAGCATTAAATATATTTCGCATTTTAAAATTTATAAATATTTTTATTTAACATTTACTTTGTGAAATGCTGACATTTCGAAAGGCACCAAAGAAAGAGGATATATAGTAGTAAGGATATGAAGATGAACCTTTGAAAGTTGATGAGTAACTGCCCAATAGACGATGAAAAAAATACCATGAGCAGTGAAAAGGGTCATGGCAATGTGTCCTAGCCAAATATGGTATTTGATGCAACTCTCTGGTGTGAGTCCAAGCAGTGGTAGCACTGATGAACTACGAACAACTGGGAAAAACAAGAAGGCCAAACATATGTTCCCAACCAAACCCAACTTCACACCTGCACTAGCTAGTCTCTTCTGCCAGCTGCAAAAAATTAATATAAAATCCTCCACCATCACCACCACCAAGCCTTTTTCATGAATATTAAGAACAAGATAGTTTAGTACTGGTATACTAATCAATTTCTAATTGAATTTTTTAATAATGTGTATAAGAAGTGGTTATAACAATTTGTTAATGACAGTTTAAAGGACATGTTTTGCAACCAAGTACCGAGTTGGTGAAATCTAAGTGTTTGATAAGAATGTTCTTACACTTTTACACCGTGTTCTGCTGCTGATTTGTGGGTGATTTTGGCAAAGCCATTGTGCAGATAGATTGATAAGGACCAAACGAGGAGAAGAATGAACATAGAGAAGAAGGCCAGTTCTGTGCCAGAAACTATGCCAAGAGGGCCTCTCACAAACACCAAACGCTTCCATATGGATACCTCGTCTTTCTTTCCATAACTGATGAACCAAATTAACAAAGCCAATTATTCAGAACTAGTTTTTAACAAAATAAAACACTTGGGAGAACAAATATGATAAGAAGATCGAAATGGGGGTTTCAAGAATAAGAAAATATTGGACCTTTCCGCGTTGGAACAGTTTCCTTTTTTGGCTATGTGGATGTAGACACATCCCAAAGCAGCTATCAACAGGATTGGAGAAGTGTAAACCAGAAGCCTTGCACCTGCAAAAGAAGGTCATAAATTGGAATTTGGATATCTAATACAAAAAACTAAATGCATGTAAACATGAAGTGAATTTGCTCATATATATATATATATATATATATATAGTTGAATCAGAAAGAGACCTTGTTTACCAAAACCAGAATTAGTCTTTGCTTGAAGGCGATGCTTCCATTTTTGCTGGTAAGTGTTTGTGGGAGTCATTATCCATACGAAAATCCAACCCACAAACACAACCAGCACCAACCACCTTATTGCAGATTGAGCCCTGCCATATTTTTCTTGAGAAAGTAACTTTTTCTGCACTTCTACATCCATGGTTTCTCTTTCAGTTGTCTTCTTCTGCCTTATACTCAGAAAACTCAAGAGAAAACCATATAAATCTCTCTCTCTATATATAAATGTATGTATATATATATATGTATATATCTGAGTTGCACTTACTTACGTCTGGTGGTGAAAACTAAAGCCATTGATATTGAGGATTATTGGATGCTGAGTCAAAGTAGGAAATGATCAAAGATAATTTGGGATCACTTGGAACTGAAAATTTTGCGGTTAATAACTAAGAAGAACACACCTCATAGGCTTGTGTCTGAAACAAGTTCATGTTGCTCTGCGCGTGTTTCAAGTGGGTAAGCGTGTGTGAAATTTTGGTGTGCACAAGAAAGAACAGAAGCAATTTGAAAGAACTGTTTTACATTGTATGAAAAAAAACTGTTACTTTTTATACTATTTTAAAAGTTCTATTTCAAATAATTTGCAATTAAATAATAAATCTACAGTAATTGGCATGCTCTTCACATTCTCTTTGGAATTGTAAAGGAAAATATTTAGTGAAAGGTTGAAAGAAAACAAGACAGTGATCCTATATAGCACCTGTTTGTTTATGGAAAAAAAATGGATGTAATGTTTTTGTTGTGTTGTTGTAGTTGAGTGTTTATTGTTAGTTAGGTTTTGATGCAGTTATGTGAGTGGTTGATGGAGTAACTTCATTTGTTTTTTCATTATTATTAGAGTGTTTTATATGGTTAATTTTTGTTAGTGATGCTTAAGGTAGTTGATTAATTATTTTATTGAGAATTGTGTTACTTAATATGATAAATTTTTTTAATAAAAGTGGGGTAAATTAAACTTTGTTATGATTGGAAAATTGGTTTTAAAGGAGACTTGTACAGTGAGTTTTAAGGTTAAAACACTAGATTTTGGAAAGTTTTTAGAATATGGATTGTTTCATAATTGTTCTATATTTGTTTGTTTATAATTTGGCTTAAGATGGGATGTTTTTAGAGTATTAAGAGCAGTGAAAAGCATGTTTGATAAAATATTAGGAATTAATAAAATATTATAGCATCTGAGATAATGAAGCATTTAAATGGAAGAAATGCAGAAAATGTATTTGGAAACGGTGGAATGAATGGAACATTAAATGTGGTGGCAGCGTTTTCTTGATCTCCACACTACTTTAACCATTATTCAACACCAAACTTCAAAATCGTTATTTTACTTATTCAAACTAGCGGGCACACAAGCGAGACGTCTGTATGCGCATTTTTTATGTATTCATTTATATTGTATTTATATTTAATATTAAAATTAAAATAAAAAAAATGTTATTTTTCAGACATTTATATTAACAATATAAATTTATAATATATTATGAATAAAAAATGACATTATCATCATCATTATATGTAAAATCATTATATCTTGATATCAATTGGCTTAACCAATGCGAATGATTGATCATCTTTATAATTGATCATCCTTATTCAGTAAGGTGTGTTACTTGGTGCTGCCTCGTTATTGTTTGATCTTTCAAATGTCAAGTTAAATGAAGGAATAAATAAAATTATATAAAAAAAAATTAAAAATAATAGTTATGAAAAGTTAAATGTTTATATAACATTTTTGTTACCTGCATTATTGATTGATCGAGCCAAATGTCGAATTGATTTCAATCTTCTTTCTCTATAACTTCTGCTTCGTGTAGATAGTTCATTTGTCATTTGTTCCATGGTCATTCTTCGTCTTATGTTTGCAATATTTAGCTTCAAGTTTGGTTTTATCGTTCTACTCTTCATCTATATTTATATTTTCGATTTTGTTGTGTAATGTATTAAAATGTAGAAAACTAATAAACATTAGAAAAATTATTTAAAAACTTCTAAAATATAAATCAAAACTAAAAGCAAAACAAATTATAAAAACACGGTTGCAAACCAAGAATCACTAATGCAATGCAAACATACATACAGCAGCAAGAAAAAAAAGATTAGTATGTGACAGAAAATAGATAGCTAAATTAAAAATATATTCAGAAAATATTTTACAAAATGTGAAAATAAATATATAAAATATGATAATATTTAAAAAAACACTTTGATCTATATATTAAATATTGTTTATATAAATGAAAAAATATAATTAAAAAATATCTTCATATAATAATTCGCAAAATGTAAAAATAAATATATTAAATACAGATAATATTT
>Ga0123342_1003847_pt1 | contig 23620 bp, 12 predicted proteins | sample Turbeawhitnodule_FD_89960 | JGI IMG/M metagenome (GOLD analysis project Ga0123342, IMG submission 89960) | Root nodule microbial communities of legume samples collected from Mexico - Turtle bean Mexico white nodule | ecosystem: Host-associated > Plants > Roots > Nodule | place: Mexico: Nepantla... | reverse complement strand
TTTTCCCTCCCCTTTTTTTTTTCTTTTCCCCTTCAAAATTTAAAAAAATTTAAAATTTCCCAAACCCCCCCCCCCCCCCCCCCCCCCCCCCAACACCTATTAAATTCTCTCTCCAACACAACTAGTCTCTCCCATTCCTCTCCTCCCACGGTGTCTTCACTCCATTCTTTCACTTTTATCTATTTGTAAACCTTTCTTTGAATTAGAAGAAAGAAATAGAAGAAAAAAAGAAAATATATACACACCACTACAAGAAAATCATGAAATATAAATCAATTTTAGAGACCAAAAATAATTAGTTGCTATAGTGACTAAATTAGAGACAATTTTAGAGACTAAAAAAATTTTTGGTTTCTAAAATAATTTTTATTATTGTTAAATGGTTTCTAAATTGGTATCTAATTAGCTACCAAGGTTTTAACTACCAATTATTTAGTTTCTAATTTAGAAACCAATTTTTTTTAGTTTCTAAAATGGTCTCTAATTTAGTTAATATAGCAACTAATTATCTTTTGTCTCTAAAATTGGAACAACAAATCAAGAGTACATTAGCGACTTGAGGAACGAGAAGAAAAATAGTAATAAAATGAATACAATATATAATTGATATTGTGATATTTCAGTGTATTTCTTCTCATATATGCATGGAAAGCTATTTAAATGGACAATTTCATCACATTTCTACTCATGCAAATGTTCATATTTCGAATGATATAGACTAAAATGAATTAAAAATGCAAACATATTGTACTGACCAGACCTCAGACTTTGGTTGAAGAAGAGATCGACATCAGACATCGACATCGGACCTCGGTGGTCCGATAGTAATAATGAACCACGTAAGCTGGCCTCACAAACAGTATGAGTTAACGTCAGTTAACACCCAGATACCAGAAAGACCTAAATCACAAGAGGATCATGCATGGGGTGTGTATAGTAAATTCGAGTACGACACAAACAAGTGTTCACTGAAGGCGCTAAGGCCCGTAAGGGTTAGGGTTTCCAGGGAAAGACTGCATGCATGGCACGTGAATAATTAGGGCACCCATAGAGAAGATGGCGCCACAGCGTTGGTACATGAATTGGTACCCTGGCGCCATACTATTAGAGATATTACACTCCAGAACAGGCAAGTCTTGTGTCGCGGTTGCGCTAAGCTTGTGCAACGCGTCACAAGATAACTCACCAGTAAACCCTAATTCCACTTAAGGAAAGATCCTTGAGGGATTGGGAAGTTGACCTAATTATAGCCTATATAAAGGGTGGTAAGAACCCTAGAAAGGTACGTTGTTTAAAAGACGAAAATTGCTTTACATACTTACTATTTCTTAGCCCAGTACTAACTTGATCGTCAGAGTGCAATCAACAGGTAGGCCCCCTCTGTTTCAATGGAGTCACTCTTAGCTACCCAAAGAGAGAGAGGAAACCACTAGGAGATAGGAGGAGCCACCATCTGCCTTTGAAGTCAACGGCGGATGAGTCAACCGGCAAGAACATTTGGCGCCCACCATGGGGCCCGATAAAACTAGGTCCCATTCACAATCGCGTTGAGAGCCAGCCAGCAACATGACGAACATGAGGCAAGGGTTAGCTGCACCAGAGGGAGGGGACAACGCCACCATGCAACAACTCATGAAGACCATACGTGCCCTTCATGAGGCAGTAGCGGCGTCTAGGGTTGATCAGGACCGTTTCCAGGTCGACATGACCGCGTCGCAGGCAAACAACAAGGACTTACGCAGGACCAATGAGGAATTGCGTAGGAATTTGCAACAAATGGGGGAATGTACGATCGATGAGCGAGCCCCGCCCACACCAGTTAGGGCTCGCCCCATGCCGTTCTCTCAGGCGATCATGGACACTGTGATACCAGCCACCTTCATGGGTCTGAAGGTCACCTTCACAGGTGTGGATGACCTAGAGGCCTATATCATAACTTTCCACACCCAGATGATGCTTTCAGGAGGCTCCGACGCCATGCACTGTAAGTTGTTCATGAGCACGCTTTCAGGCACAGTGTTGGACTGGTTCGTTAGTCTTCCTGATGGACACATTACATCGTTCGATCAATTCTTGACACTATTCAGAGAATAGTACATTGTCAACCGGGCTCCCCCTCCAATCTCTTACGATCTTTTTTATGTAAAGCAATACTAGGGAGAGTCATTGAAAGATTTCCTAAACAGATTCAGAGCATAAGTGGTGAAGCTGCACACCAAGGACGAAGACATGACGGTACATGCCTTCAGGAAAGGAGTACTGCCAAAACGCTTCAGCAATTCATTAATAAGGTGTCGCCCCAAGACGTTTTGTGAGATCAGGCGTCGAGCGGAAGCCAACATCGTCACAAAAGGAGAAGTCACAGAAAGGCGCAATAGCGTTGGCCCTGTCCGACCTCGGGGAACCGGTCGTCCTCAGCCTACCGGTACATGATGTGTACTTAATTAATTTGTGTAACTCCTCGTGGAAACATATGAAGGTTAGTATTACTCTATTCATGTAAGTGTACTTAATTAATTTTTATTTATATATTTAATCTATTTTGATTATTTGGTACTCTTTTTAACTTCATGACTTTAGGATGCATTATCTTTGATGGAAAAGGATAAAGAACATGCAATGAAACAGTTGCAAAAGCAATATAGAAATATACATCACCATTTGTATCAAACATTATCTAAAATAAAGGTGGGCCACATGATGTAGTACCCGAAGATTGGAATTGGTTAATACATAACCAATGTAATGATTCTAAGTTTAAGGTAATGTTACTTTCTTTGTATATCTATATCTTAAATTTGAATTTTATTTTTTATGTATTATAATATTAAATTATTTCTATATTTATAGGAAAGGAGCTTGAAAAATAAAGCTAGTCAAAATAAACAAGGAATTAAATAAATTATTGGCACTAAATCAATTGTCCAAAAGGCATTTGAGATGGTAATGTTGTTTTATATGATTTCTTTATGTTTCATATATAAAACTTTGTTTTGTTATTTTATTTAGTGTATCATTATATTACCTTATTTATTTGTTTTCAATAGAAAGAAAAATTAAAAAGTGAGGAATGGTCGAATGCAATGGAAGTATGGAAGGTTACACGTATGAGATCTGATGGTACTTGGTGTATTCCTAATAGAGAAGAAATTATGGTAAGTAAAATAAAGTAGTGTAATGATTAAATTCAATGCTAGTTGTAAATGTTAATTATTTTGTGTTAACATTGTGTAGGAAAACTTGAAAAATGTGAGTGAAGTGTATGGAGAAGAAATTTCAAAAGCACGTGTCTCATTGATTAAACATTTTGTATATGTACTAGGAACAAAACCAAATGACTCACAAGGTATAGGAAGTGTATCAATTGCAAAAAGAAATGTAGAGAGAGTTTATTCAAAGTCAAATGGAGAATGAACAAAAAAGAGCAAATGATTTAGAGTTAGAAGTGCAAAATTTGACTAGCATAATCCAACAGCAGGAAGAGGCTAACAATCAACTTCAAAGTGAATTGCAATCTCAACGTCAATTAATTGAAGATCAAAATCTTTCTATGAAAACTCAACATGATCAAATGAAGCAAGAAATTGAAAGGGAGATGAAACGTCAAATGGGTACTCTACTAGGAGCTTTATCATTTAGCAATTCAAATGTTCCTTTAAATACAGTAAGTTTTGTTAAGTTGTTCCATTACTATGTCTATAATTACATTTTACATTTCTAAAATATTATTAATTATTTTTTTATTGCTTCGGAAATATCCTATGAGTAGAAAAAACTTCATTCACACAATTTATTATTTTGAATCCTATTTCTTGGATTTTTCATGAAATGTACCATGACCTTGTTATCATTATCAATCTGGCCACTGCCTTTATGTTTAGTTTTTGGCATGCCACAAGTCAATAGACCTAAGTAGCATATACCTCATGTTGTAAGTAGGATTTGTTAGTTCTTGGTTTAGCAACTTGTCTTTAACGTGTAAGCAGGATTACATTTGAAGTGCATTTAAGGATCATAATATCCCATCTCAACACCACATTAAATAAAACTATGTTTCATCCGTTTGAATGATAAAGTTTAACTTGTTTAGATTATATGATCCATATAAAAGCTAATTTATGATTGATTTATATTATCAACATGGATTGATACTCATGCTTATTATAATATTATAATAGCTGCAATTAAGTGGAAAACTCTTTGGGAAGTTGTTGTTGCTTGTTCCTTGGTAGTGGTTCTAGTTTTTAAGAAGCTTCATAGCTCTAGTTCTTTGTAGTATGAAAGCCATCTGGTGCAGTAGTAGAAGCAGTGTAAGTAGGCAGCCTATAAAGAAAATAGAGTAGGTTTGTAGAAGGACTAATGTTCTTGAAGTTGTAGGAGAAATATCATACTTGGGGAATGTTGGTTTGGTGTGGACGTTGGTTTAGGATGGTTTGTTGGAGATATACTAGCATCGTCTAATATGATGGTTTGGTGTAGATGTTGGTTTGGTGTGGAAGCTGTTGAATGTTAGATGTTGGATTGTTGATTAAAGATGATATAAGGCCAAGAAGGTAGATATGGCAGTAGCTTTTGAAGCCCAAATTGTGTAAGGTATACAGGTGATCACTGATCACTAATCAAAGGAATAAAATGGAAAGGGAGATGTAGAATTGATGATTTAGGATGTAGTATAGCGTACTCAAGTGTCATTCTCTTGAAGGTTTGTGGCATAATTCTACAACAATAGCTACATAATTCTGCAGCAATAACTGCACCTCAAATTTACATGATATTCATGTTTGAAATTTTGGTTATGTTACTTGTATTATTTGTTCGGATATTGGTTTTTTTATAAGGGTTGAAACACCATTAAAATATCCCAATTAAATTAAAAAATTTCACTGTAGATAAAAAAAAAAGTGGAAAACTCTTGTAATTCAAAGTGAAAGTTACAATTTGCTATGAAAACTTTACACTATTAAAAGAGAGATCAAACTTCAAATGTCTACCAAATACAATAGGTTTGGTTCTTATTTAAATTTTTCATTAGTATGTCCATTCATCTTTACATTTCTAAAATATAATTAATTTTTTATTGATATTAATGATTTATTTTTTTTATTTTGCAGGATCAAAATGCTTGAAGATACTACATATCATTTATTGTTATTTTTTTAAAATACATGTAGTTAAAATATTTTTCAGTAGAATGGGATCCTATTAAGATTATTGTTGGATATTTTAGTTATTGTATTTAAAATTATTGTTAGATATTTTAGTTCTTGTATTTGAAATTATTGTTGGATATTTTAATTTTTATTTTATTTTGAATGTAATGGATATTTTATATTTATATTTTATGTTTATTTATTTTAATTAATATTTTTTTAATTTTAAAATATAATTTTCCTATTAATTATCACATGATATTTATTTGTGACAATTACACACTATCATAATTTCTAACAATAATGATACAATATTAATAATTAATAACTAATTATCACGACATTAAAATTATACTAGTTATTATTGTAAATTAATAATAGTCGCAACTAGTGACAATTAATGTACTTATATATTTGTGATATTACATTATTGTCACTACTACTAGCATATACTAGTGACAATTAATGTATCACTATTGTCTTATATATTTGTGATATTGTATTATTGTCACTATTACATAGAATTACTAGTGATAATTAATTTTGTCACAATAGCATTTAGTTTTAGTGACATTTAAAATTATTGTCACAAGTATAACCGTGACAAGAGTATTAGTGACAATTTAATTATTGTCACAAGATATTAATAGTGACATATTTATAGTATTTAGTGATGAATATATATATATCACTAAAACTATTTTTTCTTGTAGTGACTCTTAGTTTAACTGAATATTCTTTGAACTTATAGTCACTCTTTACTAACCCTTGAGTGTTCTTTCCTTAAGTCACTATTGTTACATTGAGTATTCTTTACTCAAGCCACTCATGGTTGACCTCAAAAATTCTTTACACCTAGTCACTCTTGGCTACCTGAGTATTCTTTCAGATCGCAACTGCTCCTAACTAACCTCGTCAAAGAGTATTCTTTCTTGAAGTCATTCTTGACTGAACGAGTATTTTTTACTCTTTAGTCACTCCTAATTAACATATTAAAGGCTAAGCATATGAATTATTGTTTGATTATTGGGTCTGACTAATGGAGAGTGTTTTCATATTTCGATGAATATAAGATTTGGGCTTTCTCTCCTTGTTTAAATCATTTTGCACTTTATAGAAGAGTTACGCCTTTTGACGAATAGAATGTGAAAGTTCACTCTCCTAAGTCAATAAAGAAACACTTCTTGTGTTCTCTTCTAAGCTCTAATGGATCCATATATTTTGGTAATGCTCATACTCTTAGCTCTAGGATCCTTGTTTTGAAGCTTTTGAGGATTGTTTATTATCTTAACAACAATATTTTGACACAGTGGATTCTCTGCTCTTCTATTTTTCTTCTTGATGGTAGGTTTTATGTAGTCGCTGAGTAGTTGTTTATATTTGTTGAGCAGCTTCAGTTCTTCTTTTATGTCTTCCTTACGTCTGACGAGCTTCAACATGACCATTGCATTTAATGCACTCCATACAATTTCAAAGGCTCTTCTTCTTTACGCAACATCATGGATGACTGATAGTACACACTTTCCTTGGTAATAAAGCATTTTGTACCATCACATGATAAAAATGCACACCATAAAGGGCAAGTAGCTAGGACATAATTTGAAAATAGTTGTGTCGGGAGAGTTGGTGGTCATTAAGTTTTCGCTCATGCCCAAAGAGATACTTGAACATTGATGTTTGGTGTAAGTCTTCTTGAAAACAATTGAATAAGACAATCTTTGTGATATAAACTTAAGCTTTAGGAATATTCTTTGATCTCGTGTCAACTAAGAGTTTGTGTTAGCTTATCACCTGATGCTTTTTCACTATTTTATCAAATGTTTTGGTAGGTCTTTGTGATGTTTTTTTCATTTGACATCCATTAATACTTATCATAAGTGAAAGGTATGCTTAACATTCTTTTGTTTGTTCTTCAATCTTCAACTGACAAGTATTGTGATTGATCAACATACTCTTATTGTTTAATAAACGATATTTTAACATGATATGATCTTCCTTTTATCAGTACAACTCTATATTTTATTGGGTTAAGCACTTAATTAAATTTGATGAAGGGTGTTTTGTACTTAAGAATTACTTTCTCTTTCACATACTCAATAATTTGATTAAATTTTAAAATATACTTTATTTTGATAAACAACTTTATTAATTTTACCTCACAGTACCTACAACTTCAATCAACTACAGCTTATGTAAACAAATAATAAAAACGATATATATATATAATTATGAATCGTTAATTGAAAATTCCAAAAAGGTAAAAATCTTTTTTTTTCAAAACTTTATTAAAAACCCTCAAACGTGAAACTATAGTAATATATTATTGACAATCTTAAACAAATATGAAATTAAAATAACATTTAGAGCGACTAATTCAAATAGGTCAAAAATGATTTTAAATATGAGGATATCATAACATTTTATACACCTTCAACACAAGAAGATCAATTATGAGTCACTAACAAAAACAATACAAGACACTAACATGAGTACATAACTTTCGAGGAATCTTTGTTGATCCCAAAATTCATCGTGGTGGTGATTCGTTTTCACCCAACACCCACCAATGCATTTCTACATTTTGTCTTTAACGTTAATGTTTTTACTAATGGACTATGCTCTTTTCCGTTTGTCGCCTCTGCTACCCAATAAAACAATATTGTGCCTTGAGATCATTGAAAACGACATAAACAAAACAAAGTGACGCTGTTTATTTTTAATTTTAAAAAATATATATTGCCACATCATTATTGTAATGAGACCAACATGAAGTTTTCTATTTATTATTGATCATGTGATTAGACTTTGAGTAAGTTCACACTCAATTAACATATCCGTAAAATGTTTTAACCTAAATGGTACAATCTACGAAATTTAAAGTTCAGTGAGTGTCAAACTTCATTAAATGAAAAGTACAATTAATTAAAAATGCTATTAATGATTGTCAAATTGAGGAAATAAAAAAAAAAACTTATAATTTTGTGTGATACTAAGTAAATTTAACTTTCCCATTGATCAAAGATCAAACTTTTCCCGGTTAAAAACATCCTAAAAAGCAAACTTGATTTTATCATGTTCCCATCTTCATAGATTAAGCAACATGGGCATGTTGGATGACCTCATTTGATGTACTCATTCATTTTCTGAATTCTTGTGTGGTTAGTCGTAAATCATGCATTATGACATACCAAGGCATGCTAATTGGGGAGTTTTTAGGTCACTCATTCATTTGCTATATTTTAAACAAATTATTAAGTCAATGATCCTATATTCAGATATGCAATTGCATTTGAAAAAATCAAAGTTAAAAATAAAGAAGCCAAAGATAGAAAAATAAAGATGAATTAGTAATCATCAAATTTAGGAATAAATATGCAGTGACAATTTGTTACTTACATCATTTAATATTTTTTTTTAATAAATTGATAAATGATAAACTTTCTCTAAAGTATTGAGTATAATTTAGCTTAAAAGCATTTGACTAACTCAAAAATTACATAAATAAATATTTGTTTCAAAAGAAATACTTAAAGAGACAAATCATGTAAGTTATTATATTTATAGGTACTTCAACATATTAAGACTAACAAAAGACTTAAATCATTTGACAAAGAATTTAATATCATCAGACAAATTGAAGAATGGTAAGATGAAATATGTTTCAAAATTTTCTTACAAGATTCACTTACTAGGATAAAATCAAAATTTATTGTTTATGATATGAAAACTTTAATGTAAGATAAACTTAATCCTTCTTGCTCTGATAAAAAAAAAACTTTCGATATAACTTAATGAATTATCTTTTTACCAACTAGTTGGAAGATTTATAAATTAATCATTGAAGTCTTTGTGATCATAATGCAAAAACTAGAATTCAAAAGCAAAGAAGTGTAATCATTACAAGTTATATTATAAATAAGAGCATGATCATAAGATACACATGTTATTATAAGAGAAACAACAACATTAGAGAGAAGAGCAACACCAAATCAATACATCAATCTTCAAAATCAATCAAGTAACGGTAGAAGACAATTATTATATTATTCTTGTCGAGTGAGTTGCCCTTAACCTCATTATTTTATTTGTCCATATCTTCATTATTTTGTTTGATTGGTGTATAAATTGACCAGGGTAAGGCATTTTCTATTTTTCCTTATGTTTGTTATCAAGTAAGGTGTTCTTAATCTTATTATTTTGTTTGATTGATATTATTTTAACTTAAAAATATTATTCTCAGTTTATCTTACATCTAACTTCACAATAACTTTAGGGAGTGAACATTTAAATTAAATGTAGTTGAACTTGGATCTTAGGGATTTAAATTAATAGGATTTGATAAACTTGTTTATCCTTACTAGTCACTACATTAATGATTGAAATTGTTGCACATGAATCAAATTGCGGGTTGGTTGGTATGTTTTACTTAATGGTTGATTCTATTTTGAGAAAATTGCAAATTAAATTATATGTAGCTAAAAGTTGGACCTTGAGGATTGAAATGAGTGAGATTCCATAAGTTTTATCCTGACTAATCACTGCAAACATAATTTTAATTAATTCATGTGAATCAAATAATGAGTTTGACTATTTGTACCATCTGAACTTGTATCTGTAAGTCTGACTAATTGTATCATCTGAGTCAGACTAATGATATCATTTGTACTTATAATAATGAGTCTGACTAATTGTACCATTTGTATTTATACTAGTGACTCTAACTAATTGTATCATTTGTATCTATATCATCTGAGTGTGACTACTTATATATTTGTATTTGTACCAATGAATTTAACTACTTGCATATCTATACTTGTATAATTAATTTTCTAACTAATTGTATCATATGTGCTTGTATCAGTAACTGTGACTAATTATATCAACTTTTGCCATACATATTTATATCGTTTCTGTTATATAATTTAATATCTAATTATTGTTCTCACTTCCTTTACTGTTTGTGAGAATTTAAACATACTCACATGAATCTACCAATATCCACATTATAGCTCTTTATATATTACTTATAGTCTTGTAGATACTTTTTTAACTGCTTGATAAGAATTTAAAAAAAGTTAAATTTAATTTAATATGTAAAATTGAAACATATTAAATCTGTAAATAATTTATATGACTATTTTAAGAATTGTCTTTAAAATTATTAAATTTAAATTTTTTTGTAATTTATCTACATACACATTCACGAACTATTCACGGACTTCTAATGAAAAGTATATAAAGTTCAAACTCAAATCCTATCCATATAATCAAACCAAAAATTAAACTTTGGTTCATTTGTTTTAAAATATGTAAATTTAATCAAGTTTCTCTGAGTTAAGTTCCCAAATAGCTTAACTCGTATAATATCATTACAATACCTTCAAATCTGGTGATATTCATAATCATAAATAGATATTAAATTTTAGACTAATCAAATACTAGGTAACTACCACAGTTAATATTCAATATTCATATATATATTTATTTTCTGGAAAGTGTTATTAGATATTATAATAGAAAATTAATATGCAACTAAATAGAGTATCAATTATTTTTAAATTCTTAAAATTGTGCAAGCTTAATATATATCTCATGACTAATATATGTTTATTCAATAATTAAATTTTTAAATAAATAAATGTTTATGTAAACAATCAAATATAGTAAGTGTTTTACTTAATTTTTTCATGTTAAATCCCAATTTTATTAAGAAGTCAGTTTTAAGTCTAACTCAACCTTATAAAACTGGTTTATAAAATGAGGTTTGCACTCACTTGTATAAAATGAAATGTCTTCATTTTTAGTTGATGTGGGATCTCCAACATTATTTTTATATTATTTTGTGTGTTATATAAAAAAAAACACTTATGTTAAAAATTATATCCATTTTGTGAATAAATACTTTTTTTTTTTGTCAAGAAATAGTATTATGGTTGGAAAACAATGCTGAAATGAAAAGTGAGTTATGGCTTGAATCTGAGTACTTGGCTACCTCTATTACACAACTTTGGGCATCTAAAAACCGTTGACCTCAAAACAAATTCGGTTTTCTTGGCGGAATAAACCAAACAAAAATACTTATATTCTCTTCTACAAAGATGCTTAATTTTAAAATATGGGTAACACAGCTATACTTGTTTCAAATTCCCCCAAATTTTCATTTTTTTTATATATTTTGATCTGTTTTTATATTGGAATAAGTCTCAGATTGGAATCAAAATGTTTGACTCCTTTTTCTATGGGTTCTTTTAAGTATAGTTGAGTTTTATAAAACAAGGTTTACGCCTTATTTATATAATATAATTTTAAGTATATTTGTATGCATTTAAATCATGCATATAAGTATATATTTTATTACTCTTGAATTATTGAATTATGCGTATGTTAACATGAAAATGGTGAGAACATATATCCCTTTAAAATATAAAACGGGCACTATATTTAAATCACTTATTTACTCTAGCTCTGTTTTCTTGTTGGCATTAGTTTTATTTAGATGGAAAAGAGAAAATTATTTTCTTATAAAAAATTAGGGATCAAACTAAATTTTATTTAAAAATAAACGAATCGGATTGAATTTTGTAAATAAATAAAGGGAAAAATAGTTTAACCTAAATAGTGTCATAAACACTCCTAGAATAATTTGTGTTTTTTTTATTCTATTTCACTTGAATAATATCATAAAATATCTAATTGTTCTCCAATCTCTTAAGGTCTATTAATTATCTAATTTAGTTTTAATTAGAGATAGACAATTTGGTTCTTGTACCTACCAATAAAATTTATCTATTAACAAACCTATAATTAGACATGTGACTGATGGAATTATTACATTAAACATAATTAAAATCAATTTTGTTTAATAAATGTTAAAACTAACCCAATGCAAAAGCACGTGTTTTAATTCTTTATAATATGTTAAATATTAATATTATAAAATAAATAGTATTTATAAGTAAGCTTATTTTAAGTAAAATATACTCTTTTTTTTCTAAAATCTCATAATTTGATTATATATTAGGTACATTATCACTTTGTTTAAGGTAATTGAGCACATGGTCTTTAGTAATGATCACGTGTATTTATTATTAGAGAGAGAAATTAACATTAATATGTAAATAATTTTGAAGTTTATGATTTGTTTATTTTTTTTATAAATTTAAAATTTTAATGATTTTTTCAAAGTTAATTACATATCAATATTAATTTTCTTTCTAGTAAACACACAAAAGAATTACTAAAAAAAAAGTAAATATGTCATCAATTATAATACGAAATTGAAAAAAAACTTACAAAATTAAAATTATTATACTAAAAATACATTTTTTCTCTTATTTTAATTATAATGAAAAGAATAACATAATGAGGAATTATTTAAGATGCTTTGTGAGAATTTAATGTATTTTTAGTTTGAGTGATTTAAGATGATCCATGGGGAAAGTTTTAATAAAGGAAAATTGAGTATGAAATGAGAAAACAATATAAATTTGTGGATATTGTTTGAAAAATTATAAATTTATCTTGAACTAATATTTTACATGCACATTATTTTGTATATAATTATTAATATGAGGTAATAAAAAATATTTTAAATCAATAATATTTTTAATAAATAATTTATTTTAATTTTTCTACTATTATTTTTTCTTTTTTTAACCTAAAAATATTAAAAAAAATATCAATTTCCATTCCTTAGTTTAAATCAATAAGATATATCAATAAATGTTCTAGTTAAATCTATAACTCTTCCATTAAATCAAAATATTTCATTTTTCATTTATTTTCTCTTTAAATTAAGCATTCACTTTTTCAATTTTCCAATTCTAACCAAACAAATCATAACATGTTTGTCTAATTTTGCATTTTAATAAATTAGATTGCACTAACACGAGAAAAACCATAAATATTCTCCCTGTTCCTTAACATAATTTTATTAAACAAATAAACTATACAAAAAATTAAAATTTCAAATTAAAAAAAAAAGGCAACATTAAGTGATAGTAAACATCGATGAATGGTAACATTAGGCAAGAAACCAAAACATAAGAGAAATTATTTTAACACCTTCTTCAAGAAAACCCTCCTTGATTCCCAAGCCACCAATACTCTCTCTCTCTCTCTCTTCATCTTTCTTTTTCTCTCTATAAATTCCAAATCCAACCAACAAATTGTTCTAAGAAACACAGATACTCAAGCTTTTCTCTTTCATTTTCTGTCACTGCTCATTCTCTTGATTCAATACAAACAGTTGTTTCTATGGCTGGCCTTCAACAATACAACTTCTTCCCCACTGATCTCTTGTACCCTCGTCCACAACCACAACAAGCTTCTCCTAAACCCACTCTGCTTCCTCTCCAAACCCCTAATCCTCAAGATCACACACAGCACCAACAACCACCTAGGACCAATGCCACCCCTTCTACTTCTGCTCTTCTTCATACTCAAAACACTCAATCTCTTACTTCTGTTGACACCAAGCTCTCCAAATTCTCCTCAGATCCTCTTTCTTGGCTGCTTTGGATGACTGAAGATGAACAACAAAATGCCTCAGACTCTTCTTGAACTCTTCTTCAATTCTCTTCAACACTGAATTTGGCTGCATGTCTTATTTCAGTGAGATCAACCGCATGAATCATGCTACATCTTTCCACTCGGTTTAAGGAAAAGAAGAATAAAGCTGAATGATCCTTTTCAAATCTCTGTTAGGAAATGTAAATTATCGTTGAAGGGACCCTCTTTTCTTTTATGCTCCTTTATGTTTTAGCCTTTTTGACAATTCTCTTCTCTCAAGAACAAGTTAGTTTACACATACTGGTTCTACGTATACAGCAGAAAATCAATAAAAATCGAAGCTTTTGTGTTATATATGTTCTTCATTTCTCTGCCTCCTTCAAAGTCTTCAATTCAAGGACCTTATCATAGAATTGGGTTTTGCATAACGTGAAAGATAATGAAGTTGTTGTAGAAAAAACCAAAGCTTGTAAAATTGTTCAGTTCTATGATGGTTGCTTAGAGGTCTCAATTATGCTTCATTACAATTTACATGTTTGTTTACTTAGACCAAAGGAAAAGAAAACCAAACGATGGCTCTAGAAATCGGCTACAAACAAGATGAATGTGTCAAAGTTTGTTAGTCAACATGCTATGTGTTGTGAAATTAATTTTATTAATATAAAAGTCAATATTGGTTTTCTTTAGCCATCTCTTTTGAAAATGTACATCAAATCAAATCCTATATTCAAGATTCATCCCTTGCAACATTTGAATAGAGTGACATATGATACCAGAAAGAAGAGAAAAAATAAAAGGAACAAAACAAAAAATTCAACATGTGAGAACATGCCGAACCTCACGGCGTACAACAGACGCAGAGGGTCACGAATATGCCACGAATATGCCTCCACGACCTTAAAAATTTCTACCAACGTAGTAATTAAACCATTTTGCTATTCATTTTACTATGCACGTGTTACTACTTGAACCTCAAACCAACCAGATTGTTTTCTCTTTTTGTGGAGAGAAACGAATTTGTCAAACCCTTCATCAGTGAGATTCTTTTCCAGCAAAGGACATTAGTATCCAAATATAATATACCGCAATGATCCTATAAAAGAAAATGCTTCTTTGCTAAATAAAGCACATGGTTTACTAGAAGAAAGTATAATCTAGTTGGCTTATCAAATCTAATTACATGATTTTTTTTCATAAATTATTCACCAAAGCTTGTTGTATATAAAAAATATTAAATATGTTTTTTTTTCTAATATAACACGAAATTAATTATTATTCCTAATCTGAATTTTAAACTTCTTAATTATTTATAGTAAAAAAACTATATTAAAATATATCTTTACAAATATTTCTTTAGTTAATAAATAAATTTTAAATGTTTACTGTATTATAATATTATAACGCTATGAGTTAATATAAAATATATTTTATTTTAACATTATGATTTATATTGAAAATCGATTTGTCACGAAAATAAAAATTGACAAGAATTAATTTTAATCATTTATTTTTCTACAAGTATCAAAAAATCTAAAATTTTGAAAAGAAATAAGTGGTCTGAGTATTAATTGATTAATGTTTCTAAAAGTATGAAATATTTTGGTGAACATAGGAATAGGAGGAAGAATGAATGAGGACCATGAGTTGTGCTAAAAATCTTGCATAATGGGTGATGGGTAGTTAGAAATTAGCAATACTAACCAAGTAGTGTGACACCTAACAAAACCAACTTTTGTAAAGTAGAGGGTGAGGTGAAAGGTGAAGCTACCTCTCCAATTATCATGGTGTCTCTCTACTTATCATGCATGAAAAAGTCAAAATATTTTGCGTTCGAATAACGCATGTGGGACCTCACATAACATTAATTGTCGTCGAATATTCAATTAGCTAATTTTATATCATTCCATTCAAAATTATTATATTTATTATAAGTTTATTGATTTTATAATGATTATATTAAAAAATATTGTTTATTAATTGGAAATATAAAAGTATTTTCATTTTCTATAGTTATTTATATTACACTCGTTTTTTCTTCTTACATCTAAATTTGTATGAGTCAACTAATTTTGTTAGCATGATTAGCTTGCAAGTCATCTCATCTTTATTGAAGAAACCACGCGTTGTTGTATTTGAGAAGCCGCATTTAAATTAAGAATTAAAACATATTTATTATTGTATGTTAAATATTTGAATTAACTTTTAAAAGTAATAGCACATCTCGCTTATAGAAATAAGTTTAAGATCTTGTTTTATAAAAATATTGAATGACATAAAATTGAAGACACAAGATCTGAAATAAGACTTTGAGTTATAATAATAATAATAATAATAAAAAAGATTTTTTTCTCATGGGAACATGTCTTTTTATCAACTAACAAAATAAAATATTAATTAGAGTGTGAGTTTTATAAAAGGTCTTAAAAGTTATGTGTCAAAGTGGAACCCATAAAAAAGTAAATTAAGACCTTATAGAGTGATCTTACCGTGGAGATGTCCTTATATTATTTAAGAGAAATCTCCTTACAGGAGATATGATACAATAATTAACTTATGTATAATAATTGTATGCTGTCAAGATATGATTCCCCTATCCTATTGTTTAGTTTTTTTGCTGCAACACGTTTTTTATACTGGGAGTAAAAGGCACTAAAATAGGATTATTGACTCTTTATTTTATTCTCCCACCACTTACCTCCATTAGAACAATTACTCAAAATTTATCATTGAAAAATAACTTATTACATCCTAAAATAATTAAGTTTCTAACATGGCTTTTTTTAAAATAACACTATTATAATTATAAAATTATAAAATTTTAATTAAAAATAACATAAATAAATTATTTTATATATTTATGAATATGTACTTTAGACAATAATTAAAAAATATTATTAGAATGAAAACTTATTAAAAAAATATTAAAGTCATAGTTTAAATGACGACTTTAATGTAAAGAAAGATAAAGTGATCAATTGAAAGACTTTTTTTATCAGAGTGAAATCATCAACTCATTAACAACTTATCTAAATCCATATATAATTATTTTTTTAAATATTCAAATTAGTAAATTAGTAATAAAATTGCACCATCTTCATAATAAAAAACTTATCAAGGACATATTTTACCCTTAAAATTGGTGCATACATTCACACAATGTTTTTATGTTCTAATGTGAGGTTTCTCTATTAAAGTTAAAGATTATGTAAAGTAGAAGATCAAGCTATTTGTACTCTTCTGCCGTTTTAAGAGGCATTTATGTTGAAGTTATATTTGGTGTCAAAGAAGAAAATTATATCCATGTCTCCATCCTTTCTATCCTTCTGAGTATAGTTTGATATATAATTTCATTCATCTCACTAAAAAAAATCATGAAATAAAAATCAATTTTAGAGACAAAAAATAATTAGTTGTTATAGTGATTAAATTAGAAACCATTTTACAGACTAAAAAAAAATTTGGTTTCTAAATTAGTTTTTGTTCTCGAACGGATTTGGGGCCTACAGAACAATTCATTCTACCTCTACCTTTGGTTAGTCACTGACGCTCTAAGCCTCTTGTTTCTCCTTCCTCCCCTCGATCATCGAGCTCCACAGGCGGGGGTGGTACCTCCAGAAAGCACTTCAACGCTCAAGTCAGTCAGGGTGTTGGCACTCGGGTGTCAGAGTACTGTAGATAATGACGTACCTTTCTCCTTGGAATGTGTGCTATTTATATTACCTTAATGGGTCTTCGTTGATGGGCCGGATTAGGAGGTTGGTTTATGTTTAGGGTTGTGCTAAACAACCCTTAACTATGAATTAATCCTATTGACTTGGTCAACCCATGGTTTGTCGCCAAGGGTCGGTCGGTCACATGTCGTCACGTGACCTCATTGTGGTTGATTAGTTGAGTGGTCTAGTTCCTGGCCAACCCGTCATGGGTGACTCGGTCGTCCCAGTACACTTGCCCTCGAGGCTCGAGAGCAAGCACAGTTGAAGAGTCTTAGTGGAAGCCCTCGGTCGAGGGGGAGTGATGATGGGTGAAGTGACTGGAGACGGCGCCTGAGCGGATGATGTGACGTGCATTTATGAGGGGTTTTTAGGGTGCCAAGCAACGTGGAACGTTGGATCAGGAGGATCCAACGGTTGAGATCTTGTGACGTTTGGGATTCCGAGACGTCTTCGGGCTATAAATAGGGGCTTGGAACAGTGGCTCCTCACGCGTTCTGATATTCATTGAGCTCCGACACTCGAACGGCTCCAAGCGATCTTTGCTGCACTCATCGTTCGTCTTAAGGTTAGTCATGTCTACCCACTCACGTCCTACATCTCCTTCTTCTCCCGCCCGATCCCTTCTTCCTGAACCTCCTTCTTGCTCGTCCTCATCGTCTTCCTCATCTTCTTCCACTTCCTCTTCCAAGAAAGTCATCTCGGTCGAGGCAATTCAAACCATTGCCCCACAGGTGGAGGAAGTGAGGGGTGAGATGTTGGTAACGCGTCAAACCGGTCGAACTCATCTAAACGACCGCGCCCTCACGGGGGCCCGCCTGGGTTGATCCCAAGGTGTGTGAGATCGTGTTTGTGTTCCATACGGACGCCTCAGTAGCTTATTTTTTGAATAAGGTTCCTGTCTTGAAGGCTTCGGTCGAGGACTCCTTATTGTCGTTCGACCCTTGTTCATTGGACGATCGTGTATATAGGGAACGGTCATCTACCGAACCCCCCTTCTTCTTCATGAACAATTGTCTTTTTTCATATTTACACGTGTCACTTTTGCTTCAACGCGTTCATGGTGAGCGTCCTTCAGGCGCTTAACATGGCACCGAGCCAGTTGCACCCGAATACATGGGCATCTATGCAGGCTTTCCGCGTGGTATGCCAGACGTTCGGGGTGCGTTCTCTTTCTTCCTGCTTCCTTCACTTCTATGCTTATCACCCCCTCTGAGTTGGTCGGCTAACACTCCTTGGTTAGTTGAGCGGGTAGCATCCTATTTAAGGCTTTCACGACCTCCTACAAGAACTTCAAAGAAAAGTTCTTTAAGGTGTTCGTGGAGCCGGAAGGTACATTCTACTTTTTTTACGCAGTCGTCCATCTAAGGTTTCCTTTGTTTTGGACGAGGAGTCCTACTAAGATAAAGGATTTGCCTGTACAGTCAATCCAAGCGATGGAGAGCGGGAGGTTTATGCTTTGTTTGATAGCCTTCCGAGGAAGCTCCCCGCTCGTCCATTGATGTCGTTGTACACAGAGACCGATCATGAAGCGGCCTTTGAGAGTATGTTTGAATTATTTTAAACCTTCGGTCGTTCATTCTATGTTTGTGACTAACATCTTGTTTTTGTTGCAGTAATCGCAAAGAGAGAGATACCGCAAGCGGTCGATATGTCGATATGTTGACGACATTTAAAGACAAGTTAAAGGAGAAGAGGGGGGTTGCTGGCACCAGGCCCCCTCCAGCTACTGCTACTCGAGTGGGGTCTTCGTCGAAGAACCCCAAGAAGAGGGCAAGGGAGGGTGGCACTGCCCGAACCTATCGGGTTCAAAGTGAGATGCCGACCCCTCCTCCGAGTCGAGCGTCTGTCATTGTTGGATCGCCACCAACCAACGAGTTCAACCGGCCTATTCCAATAGCGGTGGCCGTCCAAGAGTCGTCCTTGGCGGTGTTAGGGGGTGACTCTTGTTTTACAAGGGAAATGAACTTCAACTTGCCCCCTCCAGCATTGAAGAGCTTATCGGGTCGCTCCCCGAGGACGATCTTCTAGACGGTAGCGTCAAGATGATGTGTCGGGGCCTGATATTGACCCGCCAGGGGGCGGAGGCTCGCAGGTGGCGCATCGAGGAGCTGTCGCGCCTCGAGCATCAACTTCAGGAGGCATCCAACAACCTGAAGCAGGTCGTTGATGCCAACACAGCTTATAAGAAAAAGTCGTGTGCGCAAGCTGCCGAGCTTGAGCTTGGTCGGCTAGGGTGGCCGAATTGGAGAAGTTGGACGCTGAGAGAGCGGCTGATAATGCCCGACTGAAGAAGGCCCTGGAGGAGGCCGAACGCAAGGGGGCATCAATGGAAGGGGAGATTGCCTCTCTGCGGTAAGGGAAAGAGGCAGCGGAGGCTAAGGTGCTGAAGACCATGGAGGATACCATGGTCTTAATCACTTAGAGCTTCAACCTGGCCGTCTGACAGGTTGGGGTGCTATATGGTGGGCCTCCACCCTTTGGTCAATTTGACCAAGAGATGAAGGTCTTTAACGGCCGACTGGTCCCGGAAAACGAGGTCCAGAATTTGCAGAGCGTCGATTAGCCTGCCCCGAGCGAAGATGTTGAAGACCGAAACCTAGGCTTTTAGGTTTTTTCTCTTTCGTTCATTTTGTTCCCTTGAGGCCGGGGTGTGGCCTCCTCCTTTTGTTGATGAATAAAATCGGTCGCCTTTTCTTTTAAAAATTTGCACAAGTTATTCTCTTCGGTCGGTGTGACTGTGAGTTAAAAACAACCAACATAATGAACCCAATTGACGTAAGTTAATATGATTGGTCGTTTACAAGTAAATCACTTAACGAAATGAATTCGAAAGGCGGTCGGCCACTAAAGCGTAGCAAGGTAGCAAGCGTTTAATTTAGACAAGTTGAGTTATGCAGTGGATTATGTGTTGGAAGGGTATGTCGATTAAGGCTTCATCCTGGCCAACACTTGTGCTTGGGTCTCGGGAGGGTATGCCGATTAGGGCTTCGTCCTGGTCGAACCGTGATTGCAAGGTGTTGGGAGGGTATGCTGATTAAGGCTTCATCTTAGCTAGCACTTGCGCTTGGGTTTCGGGAGGGTATACCGATTAAGGCTTCATCATGGTCGAACCGTGTGTGTGGAGTGTCGGGAGGGTATGTTGGTAGGCTTCATCCTGGCCGGACCGCGCCTCTTAGGTTGATTTTATGGTTTGCACGTTGTTTGATGGAAACGCTTCTTTAAAACCTCTCTGACCGCTAGTTCTACCGGACGAGGAAAAAGTGCGTGAAATTTATTCATGGGTCAACTAAAATAAAATTTGAGGTGCGTAGCATTCCACGTCCTCGGTACAACTTTTCTCGATAACCATTCTAGATAGTATGCTCCCCCTTCTCCTACCTCTCGGATTCGAAACGATCCTTCCTAGTTTGATGAAAATTTGTCATCCGACTTCCTAGCATCGTTGCGCATCCTCCAGACAAGGTCTCCTTTGTGGAAGCTTCTTGGCCGAACCTTCGCGTTATACCTTCTAGCCGCTCGAAGCTTGCAAGCAGCCTCCTGGATATAGCTCTTGTCGCGTGAGAAAGGACCTATGATGTCCATTCCCCATATGGCAAACAATTAGGGTGATGACATCTTGTGGAGCTCCTCCGGTTTCGAATGATGTAGCAGGCCGAACTCCTGACACTTTAAGTACTTCTTGACATACTCCGCACAGTCTCCTTGAACGGTCGGCCAATAGTATCCTACCCGGATGACCTTGGCCACCATTGTTCGGACCCCAGAATGGTTACCGCATGCTCCATCATGAATCTCTCGTAGCACATATTGATTTTGTTCCTTGGTGAGACATTTCAGGAGCGGCGTTGAGTATCCCTTTCGATACAAGTCCTGAGCGATCATTGAGCAGTGGTGGCTTTGCTTTTTGGTAGAGGCGAGGCAAGATAATGTGTCCACCAATTTATTGTCCTGTCGGCGTATGTGTTCGACAACGGCCTTATCAAACTTAGTAATTGAGTTCCTGACTGTATGATAGTAGTGTTGGAGTAAGGGGTTCTTCACCTCAAAATCGCCTTTAATCTGGCCGACAACAAACTGTGAGTCACTCTTGCATGTAACTTCACGCGCGTTGAGGTCGTGTGCAAGGTTGAGGCCGGCCAGTATGGCTTCATATTCGGCCTGGTTGTTTGTTTCTTTAAACGCAAACTGCAGCGCTTGTTCAACCAGTAGGTCGCTTGGTCCTTCTAAGATGATCCCTGCGCTGCAAGCATTTTTGTTGGACGATCCATCCACGTAAAGTGTCCATTCGGTCAAGCCGTCGGGGTGCAGCGTTAGCTCCGCCGAGAAGTTCGCCAAACATTGGAATTTGATGGCACCTCTCGGTTCGTACCGAATGTCAAATTCTGATAGTTCGACCAACCATCATATCATTCGCCCTGCAAGATCGAGTTTAGACAGTAATTTATATATGGGATAGTTGGTCTTTACCGTGATGGGGTGATTCTGGAAGTATGGTCGCATCCCCTTGACGGTCATAACCAACACCATCGCCACCTTTTCTATCATCTAGTACTCTTGTTTCGGCTACATGGAGCATGCGACTGACAAAGTACACTGGGCATTCCTTGTTGTTGATATCTTGGACCAAGGCAGAGTTGACCGCCTCTTCCGATACAGCTGGGTACACTACAATCGGAAGATTGGGTCTTGGTTTCTGGATGACGCTCGGGGATGGCAAAAATTCTTTAAGCTGGCCGAAGATACCTTCACATGTTTCATTCCAGCTGAACTTTGATGTTTTTCGAAGCATTTGCGCCATGGGTCTAATTCGTTCGGCTAGCCGAGGGACGAATCTAGACAGTGTTGTAAACCGACCGAGCAGCTGTTGAACTTCCTTCAAATTCTTCCGGCTCCTCATCTCGGTTATCACCTTGCATTTGTCGGGATTGGCCTCAATTCCCCTGTGAGTCAGCATAAATCCCAGAAATTTGCCCCCCTCAACCCCGAACGCGCACTTCTCGGGATTGAGGCACATGTTGCTCCTCCGAAGAGCATCGAAGACTTCCTACAAGTCTTTAATGTGTTGGCCGCATGAGTCAAATTTGACAACAATGTCGTCCACGTAGACCTCCACACTTCTGCTAATCATTCCCTTGAAAATTTTGTCCATCAACCGCTGGTAGGTGGCCCTTGTATTCTTCAGGCCGAACGACATTACCTCGTAGAAGTAGTTTGCACCGTCGGTCGTGAAGGTTGTTTTCTCCTTGTTCCTTGGGTGCATGCTTATCTGGTTGTCACCAAAATAAGCGTCCAAGAAGCTCAATACCTTGTGCCCGACCGCTCCATCAACGAGTCGGTCGATGTTGGGTAGAGGGTATGAGTCTTTTGGGCATGCCTTGTTCAGATCTTTGTAGTCGACGCACATTCGCCACTTGTCGTTCGACTTCGTAACCATCACCACGTTGACTAGCCAGGTTGAGTACCGGGCCTCTCGGATGAACCGACCTTGAGGAGTTTCTCGGCCTCGACCATGGTTTCTCTTTGCCATGGTTTCTCTTCTTCTGTGCGGAAGAGTCAGTGGTCGTTCAAGCGAAGAGTTCAGCATTTTTCTTTAAGGCTTGGTGGATGAGTTCGGCATCAACAGTTGCCATTGCTGTGACAATACTCGTGTACCGCTCCCCATCAATGAGCGAGACATGGCGTAGCTCCAATTCAAGAGGATTGGAACACTGCCACTGATGACAGAGAAACCTACCTATACATGCTCAAGACGCCATAGTCTCTAGTGTAGAATAGCATTTAAATTATTATCAAAATTAGTATAGGAAATTTCTTTTGTAATTTTGCTAAAAAGAAGATTGGTACCTAAAATACCAACCTAAGTTTAATTAGAGTTTCCAAAACTTCTAATTAAACTTAGGCTGGTCCAAAGCTAGCCCAATTGGAGCGCAAGTTCTAGAATCATTGCACATTCTAGATTCAAGAACATGCTTTCCATGTGCTTCAATTCTAGGCGCCAAATTCAAATAGGATAGTTTGAATTTCCCTCTCTTTTACCTTGATGTAAACCGGCCTCCCTTGCTATTTAAGGAGTGGCTTGGCTCATGATTTTACAAGATTAATCTAATAGTGAATTGTTGTCAATTGTGTCAATCTCACTACTTGTCTCCTACCTCTCTAGGATAGACAATTGATCTTCAAACTTTCATTCTACCAAAGTGAGATGGCCTCACCACTCACACTTCATACCTAACCTTCACCTCCAAG
>Ga0123342_1003846_pt1 | contig 23627 bp, 12 predicted proteins | sample Turbeawhitnodule_FD_89960 | JGI IMG/M metagenome (GOLD analysis project Ga0123342, IMG submission 89960) | Root nodule microbial communities of legume samples collected from Mexico - Turtle bean Mexico white nodule | ecosystem: Host-associated > Plants > Roots > Nodule | place: Mexico: Nepantla... | reverse complement strand
TAGAGATTCTCAAATCTATAGGTAGGAAGTGTGTCGTCTTTGTCAACCTGTCCACTATGACCCAAACAGAGTCATGCTTCCGCAAAGTACGTGGTAAGTGGGTAACAAAATCCATTGAGATACCATCTCACTTCCACACTGAATGTCTAACTGAGTTAACATGCCTCCAAGTTGTTGATGTTCAATCTTTGATTTCTGACAAGTCAAGCAAGCAGCTACAAACTTGGCTACATCATTCTTCATGTCATGCCACCAATAGGACTTCTTCAGATCTTGATACATCTTGGTCATTCCTGGATGTAAACTGAGTTTGCTTTTATGTCCTTCAGATAACATCGTTTGCTTTAGTTCATTATCCTCTGGTATGCATATTCTATTTTTGAATCTCAAAATATCATCCACTCCTAAAAAGAAGTCTTTAGCTTTGTCAGTATTTAATAAGCCCATGAAGTTCTTCAATTTTGAATCTTCCAATTGCTTCTCCTTCACCTTTTCCATAAATTCATTAGTTATAACAAGTGTATTACAACTAATGCAATTTGAAGACATGGAAACCTCCAAATTCATACTCCTGAAATCTTCAATCTTCAATCAATGCTAGCTCCCTAATCAAAGCGACGACATTTGTATCTTTTTACGACTCAACGCATCTGCAACAACATTTGCCTTCCTAGAATGGTATATTAGCTGAAAATCATAGTCCTTTAAAAATTCAATCCACCTCCTCTACCTCATATTAAGCTCCTTCTGATCAAACAAATACTTCAAGCTTTTATGATCACTGAACACATTAAAACTAACTTCGTAAAGAAAATGTCTCCATATTTTTAGAGCAAAGACAACTGCTGCCAATTCTAGATAATGAGTTGGATAATTTCTTTCATGCACCTTTAACTGACAAAAAGCGTAAGCAACAACTTTCTTATTATGCATCAAAACACAACCCAATCCCTGGTAGGAAGCATCACAAAAAACTTCAAAAGACTGATTGGTATCAGGGATTGTCAACACAGGAGCATTAGTCAACCTTCTTTTCAACTCTTCAAAGCTTCTCTCACATTGTTCAGTCCATGCAAAAGGATGATCCTTTCTAGTCAATTGGGTAAAAGGAGCCACTATTTTAGAATAGCCTTCTATAAATATCCTATAATATCCTGCTAACCCCACAAAGCTTCTAATTTCTATAACAGTTTTAGGACGCTCCCACTGAAGTACAACCTCCACTTTAGAAGGATCTACTGATATTCCCTGTGCGAATATGGCATGTCCTAAAAATTGTATTTCTGACATCCAAAAATCACATTTTGAAAGTTTAACATATAACTGTTTTTCTCTCACAATGTCCAGGACAGTTCTAAGATGTTCTGGATGTTCTTCCCTTGTACGAGAATAGATCAAGATATCATCTATGAACACTACCACAAACTTATCAAGAAAAGGTATGAATATCCGATTCATATAATCCATGAAGATAGCTGGAGCATTGGTCACACCAAATGGCATGACCAGAAATTCATAGTGACCATACCTTGATCTAAAAGCAATCTTTTGAACATCTTCCGCTTTCACTGAAATTTGGTGATACCCTGGGCGCATATCTATTTTAGAAAAGACAACTGCCCCATGCAACTGATCCATCAGATCGTCAATTCTAGGAAGAGGATATTTATTCTTTATTGTTAACTTGTTTAATTGTCTGTAATTTATGCATAAACGTGACAAACCATCTTTCTTCTTCACTAATAGCACTGGAGCTCCCCATGGAGAAACACTAGGTTGAATGAATTGTTTCTCCAATAAGTCTTTTGGTTGTTTCTTCAATTCAGCTAACTTTGTTGGTGCCATTCGGTATGGAGAAATTGACACAGGGCCTGCTCCAATAAGTCTTCTAGTTGTTTCTTCAATTTGCTTCTTTTGAGTTGAATATATTTTGGTGCAATAGTAATAGTATGTGATCTAACATTTCTTTAGATAAATATAAACTTCTAAAGTATTTTTTTTTTTCTTTAAGTTGTTAGGAAATTTTCCTAATAAATCTTTGCATGAATTTAGTGTAATTTCTCATGTTTCTTTTATTTTATTTTTTTTGCCATAAATGTGATCATATATGATTAATAAAGTTTGAAATGTTGAGATGCCAGATTTCTTACTGAGAAATCTAGGTTTTATAAAAAAAAAAAAAACTAACAATAATGTGTGTATAATATCTTCTCAAAATTTTAAAATTAATAACTTGTAGCAAACATCAATTCCACCTATTTCTTGTGAACCACGACATAATTAAAATGTTGTCGAAAGCAACGCCCATTAACTTAGCTTGCAAAGTCATGACAACACCAATGGAAGCATTTTACATATCCCACGGAAGGACCTTTCCAAAAATAATCATAATTTTTTAAGCTTTTGCGATATGCCAACAAACATTAAAGAACCCCAATATAAAAAAATCCTCCTCAAAATTATGACACCTTTAGATGTCGCAACTAGCAAGAATCATGGATTAAGGTCATTCAGATGATATTGACCATATCATATTCTCTTCCAAAAACTGCAAAGGTGTGATGAAACACAAGACACTGAAAACATCTTGCAACCAAAACCAAAATCTAGATACAATTGGAAAGTTAAAAACAAATGAGATATAGTTAGCAAAACAAAAAGAGCATAAACCGAGCTAAGATGTATCCCTTGATGCTGCAAAACATCTTCAAATTCCTTGAAGGAGGTATATAGCTGCTCCAAATCAAGTTGGTTTAATATCTAGGCTACTGTTTACCACAAACAAAATCTTTAGCAGCTTTATGAGATAACACACTATCCCCAGCAGGTTCCTAAACCAATTTGATCCTCAGAAAGGAATGTCCCACTACTCCAAGAATCCCTAACTTTGGCCTTTCAAGTGATATCAATATCAGATAGATTAACGAGAGGGACCTTAACACACCCATTATCATTCCACAAATTAATAAAAATTTTACTACCAAAAACCCTAGAGTATGTAACAGTCTAAGTGTAACTTAGATTCAAACCAGACCATCTAGAAGAAAAGAATATCTAACTAAAGATGGATTTGAGATGGTGTAAAAAGAAGGAAAATATTATAAATTAGTTTCTAAATTAGTATATAATTAGCTAGTAATTACTTTAAATGTTAAAATTGATAGCTAATTAGATATCAATTTAGAAACTAGTTTATAAATATTTAACAATAATAGAAATTACTTTACGTACCAATAATTTTTTTAGTCTATAAAATATTATCTAATTTATTAATATAGTAACTAATATTTTTTGTTTTGTTTCTAAAACTAGTTTTATATTTAATGGTTTTCTAATAGTACTATTGTTGATGTTAAAAAGCTAATAATTGTGCTTTTGTTGTTCCTATTGTTTGACCAAGTACAAGTATAGATGTTTCTAATACAGATTTGCATATTGTTGTTGTGGGATAGAAAAAATATGTTGTTTCTAAATAGAGTCTTTTATGTTGTTGTTGGGATGAAGGTAACTACTTTTGATGAAGATGATTTTGTTGAAGTTGTCGTTGGTCAAGTAGAGGTTGGATCTCTTATAGATCAAAAGGTAAAGAAATCTGCCAAAAGATTTATCTATTGTGATAAGCTTATTGTTGATATAAAGGTTGGGTCAGGATCTCAGGTTGATATTTTTGTTGATATGTCCTTATTGGAGAGTATTCATGAATTAAATGATTTGCTAAAAAAAATGACTCCTTACTTATTGATAATTTGCAACCTATTAAAGGATCTTTTCGATTCAAATTTGTAGTTAATGCAAAACATCCTAATTTTGTTGTTGTCAAATGGGTTCCTTCTAAAACTGATTCTAATGATTTGGCCGTACAAAATTATTTTGAATCTATTTTAGTGGATGATCAAGAAGCTCTTGAGTCATGTCATGCCATCTTGCCAACAAATATATTTGAATCTATCCCGGATGATATTTTCTTAAAAGAAACTAATTTGGTCGCTAAGTTTTGGACTAAAGAAATGGATAGAGATAAATTATTAAGGGTTTGTTTGCTACAAGGGAATCACTATTCATGTGGACGAATGTGCAATAATATTCTTCTTTGAACCCACTTATGTGCACAAAATAGGATGACGTGAACATTATTTTCAAAACTCCCCTCAAATGCAAAGAACCTTGCCGAAAGTCACATAAGAGGATGTGTTTTCTCATTTTAGCCTATTTTTTGTATTTAATATATATAACATAATGTAATATACATGAAATAATATTAAAATTATCTAAATACAAATATTAGTTATTATATAAAATTAACTTACACAAATATTTAATGATATTATTAATAAAACAAAACAACAATGATTAATAAAATAAAATTTGTATTTAGATATTAATAATTAATAACACAAATATATATAGTTATTTATAATAAATAAATTATATAATTATTATTATAAATATAATAATAATATTTACATTTAATACAAACTATTTTCTAATTATACTTTTTAAATACACTTTACTATCTTTACATAATATATTGATAATTTTACATTTAAATATTTTCCGTTAAGTAACTTGTATTTTATCCGAAAATGATTATTTAACGGTACTAAAAAAAATTTACAAAATTTTAATTAATTTAAATCAACACAAAAATACCATATATTTCATTATTCAAATATTTTTAAAGATAATGATAAATTTGTAATATTAGATTTTACACCTTTAAAAAGATTCAAAATTCTCTCACAATCATCAATCACAAACTTTCATAAGTTTTTCTCACACATCTACTTTAACATACAGCAATCCAAATTCATTCATCTTCTTTTAATTTTCTCTCAAATCTTCACGCATTCACTCAATCTTCACGCATTCACTCAATAGTTAAATTCTCACACATCATCTTCTAAGTTCAAACACAACTTAAATGAAGAAAATGAAATAGTACAAACTACCTAGAGACTAGGACATTCTTGTAAAGTCATAGTAAAAGTCAATAAAAAATAATAATAATGGTGTGCTTGTGAGTTTATTTTGAAAGTTTTCCTTTAAATAGTGTTCTGTTGTTTGTCTTTCTTATTTTTACTCGAGTCTTTTTGTAAACTCTCAATAATGTAGTTGGTTATGTTTTTTCTTTTTGAGAGGTTTTATTTATTTATTTTTTTTGCATGAATTAGGTTTTGTTCCAAAATTATGTCTTTTTTTTTCTTTAATGTGATGACAAGTGTTCACTGAGTTTTAATAAAAAATAAAAAGTAGCACTAAATAAATACCTTGAATACATGGTGCCAAAATAATCGAAAATTGAAAAGCATAGGAGGAGGAGGATATATATGAGTTAGCCCACTGTTTTTGTTATCTGTTATAGGGAAAACAGAGGATGGGTTGCTGATTTAGCATCATAACCCGCAAGACAACAACCTTAGCCGTTTGTCTATAAATAGGACCGACCGAGCCAGCTGCACTACTACAACACCCTTAACTTATACAAATTCTAGATTTGGACGTTCCCTTGCTTCCACTGTCCCACAAGCAAACTCTGGTAGTAGTAGTTGTTGTTGCAGGAGAAAAATGTGGTTCGTGTACGTTTTCGAAGAGGAAGAGAAGGAACTCGGAAGACAACAAGCCCCCGGTTCGTGTCCCTACTGTGGAGCCAAAGTTCAAGCCATGGATGTTGAGATCCAGTCCAAGCTCTGCTTCTTGCCCCTCTGCTTCAAGATCAAGAGAAAGTACTTCTGTACCCACTGTGCCAGGCGTTTAGAGTTGTATTACTGAACCCAAACCAAATCCTCAATCCTCCCATCAAAAACAACTTGTAAATATACATATATAAGCCTAGATTAGCTCCTACTAATCTTAGTTTCATTCTCTCTTTAACTTGTATGTTTTGTGAGGATTTCAGTGGTATGTCATATTTGCTCATTGAATCATTTGAAGATCAAATCTTTTCCTATTTTTGCATATCTCTCTCTCTTTCTCTCTTTCTGCATCATCTAAAGTTTCAATTTTTTTAGTTTTTTTTAAAATAATTGGATACCCCTTGAACGATACACACAGGTTTGGTTTGTCAAACTGCACAATGGCTACAAGAGTGTTGATGGGTATTTTGTTTTTCTTTTTTGTTATTATTTACTGTTTATTTTTCTGGGTGGGTCAAACAAATCCTTTGGTCCCAGTTCAGCGCTTTTGAGATGGGTTTTTTGTCTGAAGATTTAATTATGGTTGAGTTTGAAATCAAAGCTTTTTGAGTTGCTGGGTCAGATACTGCATCCGAGTCTGCAACTAAAGTTATGAATGCTTTGAAAATGAATGGCATAAATGCATAGGGCCTCCCCTGGTCTTTCACTTCTTTTTCCTTTCCTTATTTTATGATTTTCTCTCTCTGATCTTGTTTTTGTTTCTGATAATCCCTCTGAAAGTGACTCCTGCATAGTGACTCATGAGGAGATCCGACTTTCTTAAAACAGAAGAAGTTTTTTCTGCCTTCAAAAACTTATCCTTTATTTGAATTACATTATAGAAAGTGAGACACTGACAGTTAATAAAAAATAAAAGCTAAGATTATTTAGATTACAAAAATAAAAATTAAGATTATTTACAAAAATAAAAATACAGTTATTTTTTATTTTAATATTACTGAATAATTCTTTTTTATGTAATAAAATTGTAAATTAAAAAATTATTAAAGCTTATGCAATATAAAAATAATTAAATTTTCTCAATATTAAATATATTTTAATATAATATTATTATGTTTTAAATATTTATAAAATAATTTTAAGTTTGATATTCTTATCTCTAGTTGATAATTGATGTTCTACTTTTTAAACTTGTTAAATGAACTTTTTAAACTTGTTAAATGAATAGTTGATGGATTTATAATAAATTTAATAAATTTTTATTAAAATATTTTTTATATTATCTGAAATATATAAATCTAACTTAATTTTATAAAATCGATTTGTAAGATGAAATTTTATTTATATAATATGAAAATAATACAATCTTCACATAATGACTATGAATAACTGATAAAATCAACTAATTTTCTCTAGTTTTAGAATATTTCTTAATATCATGTTAAAAAAAATAAACTTTAAAATAATATAATTTTATAAAATTGATCTTAAAATAAAATTTACATTTTATATTTTATATATTATAAAATATATTTATTTTTAATTAATATAAAATTAAAAAAAAAATTAATTATTAGTAGAATAGACAAAAAGTAGAAGTAAAAATAGTAAAAAGGATATAATTTGATTGATTTAATTTTTTATTTTTTACTCTTGTTCGAGAAATAAATAGTAATGAGCTTCTCTGCTTTCTTTCTTCACTGTATTCACTATCCAACAAACCATAAACAGGTCTTCTTTTGGGTAGGTGTGGAGCTGCACCACCACCACATCCATTTTTGGAAATTCAGAACTGTCTCTTTTGAATCAGAAGACAGCCTTTTTCAATAACAGAGAGGAGTTTGAATTTTTATATAATAAAACACAAAAATATCACTCACCATTCATTTTTTACTTTTTACTTTTCTACAGCGATAAAATCCCCACTCCCCCTCAAATCATGCCATGTCCGTATCAGCTAAGAATTCATAATTATCAGAAATATTTTACACTCAAATGCTTCAAATGACATAGAACATTTTTTATTGATTTAATTTTTTATAAGGTAGATGGAATTTGAAATCCAAAAAATGACAAAAGATATCCAGTGTTGTAATTTTCAGGTTTCAATTAATTGCATTGAAATTTTTTCATAATCATTTTATTCATCAGATAAAAAAAATAGATTTAGTTTATATATATATATATATATAATTGTCATTTCCTCTAAAAACACAGTAATACTTATATAAATATGGATAAAGAGGAATAAAATATACTTTGAAGGAAGTAGAGTTCTAGAAATTACTAGTTTTTTTCTCGAACAAATAATTATTTTCGCATATAATAGAAAAAAATGACAAGATTAAAGCAGTTAAAATATAATATCAATATCAAAATTTAAGTTTAAACATAGAATATATAACTTTTTATTTGCTTATTTTTTAATATTATAAAATTGAATCTGTATTAGCCTAACAGTATATCCATGTACGTATTTCAGTTACATGTTATTGTTCCTGTTCCCATCGCATATGATCCAACTAAGCACTAATATATTAAAATAAATAGAAATTTGAAAGTACTTAGGAAAATTAGTGAAAGTAATGTTGTGATTCAGTACCTAACTTTTTGAAAGATACTAAAGTTTATGCACAATACTAGAGGTGTTTATGAAGCGTTTTAGTGTTGCATATACGTACATGAAAGATATACGTATATTTGGAGTATGTGCTGGGGAGATACGGGGAGGGAGGAAGAGAATGAGTGAAAAGAGGAGAGCAGAAAACGACAAAAGAGAAGGGTTGTTTGCCAGATATGCAGCTTTGTCGTGTGATGAAGTGGTGTGAAAATGTGAGGTATGAAAGGAGAAGGAGTGTGCAGTTTTTGTGGAATAATAATAAAAAAGATGTTAAGAGCATTGGCCTGATACAAAAGGTTATTATTATCTTGTATCTGAATTATCAGATTCTTGTTTGCATTGAGTTTTGTTGTTTTGGCATGGTGTGTTCACGGGTGGATTGAAATGAGTTTTATGGATAGATATATAAAGACACCAACATCAAAACAGAAAGTGATGGAACGATGGAGCAGATGCAGGGACCCAACACATGCATTAACTGTAAAATTGTACCTTCCTTGCACATGCCTCTTTCTCTCTCTCTCTTCACCTTTCTTCCATTGTTACCCATACCTCCACCACACTACAAAAACAGATCTTCGATCCTTTACCCATTAATAAAAAACCTTAACTACACTACCATTATTGAAATATCATTATTTTATAATATTATTTACTTTTTTTTCATAGTTTACTATAAGTTTTCAGTTTCTGCATATTTTATTTCTCATTGCAAGATTCAGTTATAGTTTTTCAGGACTAAAATGTCTTCTGCTTTTTGAGATGGTTCTAGAATTTCCTGGGTATATATATAATAGATCTGTAATAACAAATAAAGCATATTTTTTTAAAAAATATCTGTTAACTTCTGTACTCAATTTTGTGAAACATATAGCATCGCTTTAGTATAAGTCATTTATAGGCTTTGTTTGTTTTGGTAATTTTATCGTAGGTGTGGATGGATGGGCGTTGATTTATAGGTAATAGTTGAGAGATTGTTTTAGGTGAAATGTGAAGATTTGGAAGGATGAATTTTGTGAATTTGTTCAGGGTTCCAATGGCTAAAAACTCACGAAAAGTAACACTAGTACGGATAAATATACTATTTTGCGATTTATTAAAGTATAACATTTCAAATAATAATACTTAATTTATATATACAATCCTATATAAATTTATATTAAATTTAGAGTTTTTTAAAATATTTTTAATACATTATTAAAATTTATATAAAATATAAATATTTTTAAATTAAGTCCAAAATAAGATCTTGAAGACCTTCCATATATTTCTGCACTTTTATTAGCATTTCCTCATGTTATTTAACTTATTTAATAATGTTTTCTAATGTTTTTTCTTTTTTATAAAAACTTCTAGGTTTGAGATCACTATGCAACTTCACTTTTGAGTTAGGACGACACTTCAAGTAACAATAATCATTTGCCATCATAAAAAAAATATTATTATTAAAAAAAATACAAAAATATGGGAGAACTAGAACAAAACTCATATGTTAAAAAAAATAATACAAAAGTGGACTATATCTATTTATAAAGAATTCTAAAAACAAACTAGATGGAACCTATTATACCAATGAAATGATTCTCTATGAATAAATTTTAAATGAGTCAACTTATCAACACACGCATTTTAAAAGGATTTAGGATTACTCATATTTTTCATAGAGTCATTGTAATATACTTTCATCTAGTCAGTCTGTTCTTAGAATTCTTTATGAATAGTTATAGTGTACCTATGTATCGTTTTTGTTAACATGAGTTTTGGTCTAGTCCCCCATATTTTTATATTTTATTTTTTTAATAATTTTTTTCATGTGATGACAAATTATTATTGTTACTTGATGTGTCAGCTTATTTGATATGTCAAGTTGTATAACCTAACTGAGATGTCAAGTTATATAACCTAGCTGAGATGTCAAGTTGCATAATGATACCTAACATATAAGTTTTTATAAAAAAAATTAAATATAAAAAATATAAAAAAAAAGTAACAAATATCAAACATAATATATATATATATATATAAATTATTTCGTATCTACTTGTCAATCTTCTAAGTTGACAGTCTAATTAAAGCAATGGACCAAACACCTTAAATTCAATCTATGATAAATAATTAATTAAAAAATTGAAAAATAATGCAATTCAATTTTTATGTACATATAATTTTATAATAATATTATTAAAAAAATATGTAACTGTTATTTTTTAAAAGAAAAGTTATTTAATTATTTTGAAATAAATACAATATATTCAATTATTTATTTCCTTAAATAAATAATAATATTTTTTATATGAAAAATATATAAATATTTTAAAATGTCAATAAATTATATTTAGTTAAACATCTATATTTTATTTATTAAATGTTAAATTATATATATTAAAATATGTTATCTGTAAAAAGATAAATAAAACTAGTTTTCTGTTTTTTAAATAATTATTAAAAAGATAAATTATATATATATATATATATATGTGTAGCCTTTAAATATAAATAAATAAAATATTTTTTATCTGTTAACGAGAAAATTATTTATATAAATTTTCATTATATTATTATACATTATATACGTTCTTCTTTTATATTATATTTTAATGTATTATTAACAAAATTGTGTACACTATAAAATATTATGCATTATTTGTTACTATAGGAATATTATATATTATTATAGAAGTAGGAAAAATACTTAAATAATACATTATAAATAATCTTAACTAAAATAATTTACATATAATAATGTAAATGTAAGCTAATATATATTTTATTTATTTAGGTTAACACTTTGACATATATGTACTATCAGACACATTATCATTGACGATTTGATTTGCCATTTGCGAATGAATTAACATCACGTGATTATAAATTGTTTTACTACTGATGTTGCTCAATTTAGTAATGAAATGATATCAAAGTTACGTTAATTAATATGGCTAGCTGTAATAAATGGATCGATAAAATATATTTTATCTTTCAAAATATCTCAAAATTCAATTTTAATTTTTACAAAAAATAAGTTATTTTAACATTTGTATTTAATAGAAATATTTTATTTTAGTTGTTAAAAAGACATTAATTTTTTTATAGAGGTAATGAGTTTGAATTTCAAAATATAAAACACATAATTTCCTTCTTAAAAAGTGTTGGATGTAAATGTTATTTACTAACAACATCAATAACAGAGAATCCAAATCACATCTTGTTGAATCTTCTCTGTAACCTAATTTTCTTCTAATGCCACCATCAGAGTGATGCGATTAATTCATTCAAGAGGAATATTACGTGATTCATTCACTCTCGTAATAATGGGCCAAATCTATGAAAGAAATTGATAAACGTATAAAAAAATTTCTTCCAAAAAATATCTACATTAAACTGTTTCATAATGTACTTTAGTTTATAAAATAAAAAGAATAGCAATATAGTTTCAATCTGCGTGTAGTAAAAAAAATAGTGTTTGGCATATATTTATTTAAACTCGCTTGAAAAAACAAAATTTATTGAAGTTGAGCTGAATTAAATCAAGTGACTGAGTAAATCAAAAGAAAAATAAGAAAAATAAGAAAAACAAGGGTTTAGTTTTGTAAACTTTCTATATCATGAATGGTGAATCTTACTGATAAAAAAGTATAAAAAAAGGACACTGACAAATAATAAATGCATAAGATTTTGGTGTGTGCGAGAGTTGCTTTCATGTGTAGCTTTCGATGATTAGGCATCATAGCTGGCATCACTGCTGTGTGGTAAGAAGCCATTGAAAGACTGAGAAAGTGCTAAACTCAACTGCACATGTGCTGGTGCCCAATATTTGCAGCTATTCAAGTAACACACTTTTTCAATTTTAGTAAGCATTCTTCGTTGTTTTTCCACTTATGCAATGTGAAAATGACCCCATAATATGTTCAGGTTAAAAAACTTTAACGGTCATCATCTTATATGTTGGTTTGGGGTGAAAATAGAAAGTGAATTTAAGATAATTCGAATAAAAAGTGTAAAAAAAGTAAGGAGAATTAAAGTAAATAAAGTAGAAATTGTAAGAAATGTTTATAAAAATTTGTGACTAATATAATGGATGTGATTGAATTTTATATTTTTTTTAATTGATAAAAATGTAATTTTAGACATTTGTTTTTATATTTAAAAATTAATTTAGCACGTGAGGGAGGATAATAGGTGAAGAGTAATATGGTAAAAGCCAAAATTTTCTCACTAAACCTTCACAAGCCAGCAAAAACACATTTTTCACTTTCTTTGTCTTTTCTCTCCCTCTAATAACCCCAAATCCTTAGATGTAAACGTAATGTTTCTTTGCTTTTCAATACGAATGAACAATAATCACCCGGATCCAAACATTGTCTTAAACATTCCACATCTTATAAAAATTTAATATTTCGTAAATCTCATTTTTATAAGATTAAGTTAGGCATAAAATACATTTTGTAATATATTATATAATTCTAACTAATTTTATTTGTTATTTTTTTTCATTTATATACATTAAATTCATCTAATCTATTTTTTCATAAATAATTGTGTTTATCAATACATATAGATCAAATTTCTTTTAATCAAATTAGGTTAAGCTAATTTAATTATAAATTAAAAATATTTATATGTTTTCTACTTTTAAAATTCAATTTACAAAAGCATATCATACTTGTCCGTAAAACAAAGTATGTTGCATTTATGACCTAAACGGAAATAGGTGAATCTTATCTTGCAAATTATGGCAATAAACTTGTTTTTCCATACTTGGAATTTCGAATTCCACAAGATGAGAATAATAATAGAGAGTGTACCCTTTTGCTCTTAAATATCCATTGATGATGGAAACTTCCACTTATAGAGTATTTTCCTTAATTAAACAATAACATTTTTTAGCGGATAAATTATTTTTTCTTCTTCAGCAAGCAATCACGTGACTCACGTCTTTCTGCTATAATAATACCAATGATGTGATTTTACAAAACAGAATATATGTAAATTAAATATATATAATTAATCAAAGTGAGTTCAGTGAAGTAATGTAGTTCTTCAATTTTTAATTAATATATATCTCTCTCTCTTATCCTATTAGACACAGTGAGATTTATTATTTTCCTTTTAAACAGACAGGTGGCCTAATATACATTTATCATAAATATTTAATCCATTAGACGTTATATATAAATCCAGCACACGCGTTCATTAAATTTATATACGTCTGTGATAATTTTCAAAACTGAAAATTTATCAATTAATTTAATTGAACTTGCGAAGAAATATATATTAGTTCATACACTCAATCCTAGCTATTTCAATAAAACCATCGACACCTGTCATTAGAAAACCAAATAAAAAAATATGTTAACAATTCTTTTATTTAAACAATATTGATTGAGTTTTTTGTCTTGAAAAAATCATTTTCAAAGATGGTCACTCGATTTATCAACTTTCGCCACGTAAACAATTTGATGGATTACTACAAAAACATGATTACTCGAATTCACAAAAATTACTTGTTATTATTGATATTAAATAAATACAAACTATTCAAGTTCAGTAATTGATTATAGTTATCAATTCACCGCCATCGTATTTTTGACAAAATTTATAACACCAAACTTAACATTAAAAATATACAATCATATTGATTTGCTATTGATATATTATTCACAAAATAAAATAAGTTTTGATAATAAAATCATATAAAAATATAAATATTTGGAAAGTTTATTCACATCTTTTTTAGGATGACAATGTATAGGTAGGTCATGTATATCGATCCAAACGTTGGACGATTCATTATTGAAAGTTTTTTCTTGCATTCTTACGTTTTTTTTTTTGCACTCCACAATGCTATGCAAAGATAAAATTATCCCTCATATTTTCTAAAAACCCTAAAATGCACACAACTACCCACACTTTACTCTTTCTTCTTCCTTTGCATAGACACCTCCATTACTCTCTACACACTGCGGCTCCATTTGTTGACACATGAAGGTGTTTCTCTTAGTGGTGATTCGGTGGGGTCTCCGACGACTTGGTGATGGTTCAGTGAGTTTTTGGTTTTCGAATCTGTAGTTTTGTTTTTTTTTAATATGGAATATCGTTTTTGCAATATATTTGCTGTGATTCCAAACAGTGCAGTTTGCTAAGTTTATAAAATAAGAAATCCGCAATTTGTTTTTTGTCTTCGAGAACCTTGATTTTGCACAAATCCCGAATTGAGTGATCCATAAATCTCCTGTATTGGTGAGTCCAAAAATCTTTTGAATTTGAGGATTCATAACTTCGAGGTTTATTTTGGTCCAGCAAGTTCAAAATGCTATAATGTTAAGACTTTCACTCCTACAAGGAGGAACTCTTGAAATTGAGGATGGTAAAAAAAATATCTTTCCCGTTCTTGTAGTGAACAACCACAACAAAATTACCAGATAACTTGAAACAGAAAAAAGTGCAACATTAGGTTAGATTGTGAATTACCATTGTTGTCATATCATCATCACCCTTAAGTTTTTCTGAAAAATGAATGATGCGACCTCTATCATCTACTTTAACTAATCCATAATCTGATGCATGACTGTAAAACAAACAAGTAAATTTGTAATTTTTTTTATACTTTCTTTTATACTAGGAAATTAGTTGTTTCTATTTACTCACCCTGGAAAGAAATTAAGTACAATACTTAGCATAATAATACTTGCTCCGGTCCTTTTTATAAAAAAACTTTTGGATCCACCAATCCGTAACTGAAATAAAGCTTTCGAATTTAGCAATCTGTAAGTCAACAATTTGCTTTGAGAATACTCCTTCATAAGGAAAACAAAATTATCTACTTATGTAGTAGCGAATTCGGAAATCACATTTTCACTTCCAAATTGATCAATTCATATATCACAATCCTGGATCCCGATTTTCGAGAACTGCACAAAGTCCATAATCACCCAACCTCTTAAAAAAAACTTAATTCTTACCTTCAAATGCCAACCAACACTTTGAAACGCAACTCACTCATTCACCTTGCTCCGTACAACTAAAATGAGCCTACACTAGCGCCTTAGATGAATGAATAAGAAGAACGGTGTCGAACCAACTCATCCACAGTGCCCTTTTCAAATAAAAATTCAAGGCTAGTTTTGGGATTTAAAAAGTTATAGGGTGCAGGAAGAAAAACATAGGGTAGAGGAAGAAACTCCCTTCACTATTTTGTCTCCCTTACCCGCTTAAGGCTGTCCCGCATAATTCACATTTCGTACGGGTCCAGTATGGGGTGGGTCAACCCGCATAATAATAAGAATGATGTTTCTTCTTGCATCCCTCAAATTTCTTCTTGCATCTCATAAATTCCAAAAATCGAAATTCGAGTGTCAAAATAGTCATTCAAGATTTTGGAAGGTAAAATAATTGTTCTGAAAAGGTTATTAAGGAATATTGTTTTTCTCTTCTAAATTTCCATTTACGAAATTGATTTTTATGTTATGGAAATTAAATTTTGAAATTGATGAGTTGCATGAAGAAATTTAATGGGGTATAGGAAGAAACACTCTACTAAAAGATACAAAGTTGTCTCCAATAGCTTTTGTTTTCTGTATATGTTACAAATGCATTAATGTTTTTCTATTTTTAATAATTTTTTATGCGGGTTGGTTCGCAAGCCATCCCTTATGTGGAACAAATCAATAGATTCAATCCACATTACTTAAGTGAAGGGGCCAACTTGACCCATATTTCGTAGGCCAATGTGGGATGGACCAATGCAGAACGAGTTAGTTTGCATTGTCACCCTATGTTCGTCTTTAATCATATAATATTATATACTCTCATATCAACACACAATTAAAATATCAAATAATAAAATAATCAAGGTAAGCTAACTAAAATACATTAATATACATAATAATTTATTATTTAAACTATTTAAATATTTATCTCACTCATTTCATAAATTCAAAATAATTCATATAATTTCAAAAAAATTCTAAAATAATAAAATAAACAAGATAAGGTAACTAAAATACATTAATATACATAATAATCACTATTTCAACTATTTAAATATTTATCTCACTCATTTCATAAATTCTACATAACATATAATTTTAAACAATTTCTAAAAACTACATTAAATGCTATCACCTAAGACTAATATCTATGTATATAATAATGATTTGTTTAACTATGAAATTTCTTCTCATTTTAATATTTACTCACAATCCAAATTATCAATATGGTAGTTTTTGAAAATTTTCACAAGAATTAATACTTCTCCCTACCTTGGATAATTAGAAGAAAAAAAACTTCATTGACTTCTCACCACGAATACTTTTATGTAATTATGGATGATGAAATTAATATTTCATATAATGATAAATTTGGTAAACGAAATCAATAATGGTTATCGATTTTTAGATAGTATGAGAGAACCATAAAATTATAAAAAAAATTGGTCACTAAATTTTTAATTACTTTAAAAATATATACTTGAATATATATATATATATATATATATATATAAATATATAAACGGTACACTTCATAATCATATATATTTCTTGATGTAACATCCCAAAAGTACATTTAACTATTACAATACCACTTCTAGTGGTTTCTATATAAATTTGGAGTTTTTAAAAAATTTCCTAATACATAATTAGAGCTTATAGAAATACAAATATTTATAATATAAGATTCAAAAAAATATCTTAAAGCCCTCTAGAACCTCCGACTCTTGTATGATGATTTGCTCGTGTACATAATACAATCATCGTTGTTCACAACACAATAAGAAAAAAAGTAAGGAAAAGCTAGTAAAAATATTTTTTTATAATATACACAATTCAATCAAAAGAGAAAACCAATTAATTTCTCAATTATTCCATCTTCTTCAAATCCCAACATAAATCTCACATGGATCTACACATCCAGGATATTCAACAAACAACAAACATAATAACAACTAACGTCTTCCGGAAGACCCGTATTAAGTCCTACCAGAGACTAACACCTGATCCAAAGATTACCCGCGAATCCAAGATAAAGGGTCGGGTTAAGTTCAATACAACCCAAGTCGTGCATCTCATATGTCACGGTGTGCATGAAATCCTCCATCATTTTATCACCACCTGATATCTTATTCTATGTGACTTAGATCATCAATGAAGCTCAAAGATTTTGTTACCACACAGGCATCAATACTTAATACACAAACAAACATCTGTCCATACATTATCCCAAATGTATGAATTAAATTTCATATCATTTTCAATATCATTCAAAACACAATCCAACAACATCCAAAATCCTATTTAACAAAAAAAAACACTTAAATACTAAACCATAAAAATCTAATATTTCTACAAGTTTCAAATAATATATAAAAAAAAATAACACAATATATAAACAAAAAATATGTACAAATGTGTGTGTGTGACATATTTTTAATGATACCTAAATATTTTATTATTAAAATGAAAATAACATATAAATAGAAAGTTCAGTTATTCAGGTTTTATTTCAAAAGAACCACCATCTCTCTAAAAGTATCATTTTTCTTTTCATCTCCCTTCTCTCTAAGATTCTGACCTCCTCGCTCATCAGCTTAATGATCAGAGTCCATCATTAGACTCTAGACAGCAAAGACTACAAGACTGTCCGATCAGAATCTCTGATAGAGTAAGTTCAATTTTACTCTTCTCTTTGAGTCAAATTTTGAACTTGTAGGTTTGTCTCGATCTAAGTTTACGCATGTGACACTTTTAACTTTAGGATTAGTCTTTGTTAGGTCATAGTCCTAGTGGTATAGTTAGATTTTTTATCCCAACTTTGTGGTGCATGTTAAGCTACTCTTGAAGCTTTTGGTAGGTTTAGAGCTCTTAGTAAGCATCTGTTCAAGTAAAGGCAACAAAAGCCAGTTTAAATTGCTAATAGAACCCTAGACTATAATATCTGGATGTAGGGGTAACGTGGTCACCAATTTAAAATTTTCTTGCATGATTTCTTGTTTTTATGTAGATTGGACTTTGTTTGAAATTGAAATGTGACATTTTAGATATAGTAGATGTTGTAGAATGTATGAGTCTGGAAATGAATGAGTTAATGAATGTATTTGAATAAGTTGTTGTATCAATTTAAATGATTTTATTAGGGGAATTGGTTGTTTAATTTTAAATGATATTGATTTAGAAATCATATATATATATATATGTATAGATTGATATACTAGCTCAATGACTCAATGAGATTGCTTGTATAATCTGAGCAGGAACTCTCAATGTAATGTGTAGATTTATAAACTTATCAATTGAATGAAATGTTGGTTTAGAATTTAACAGGTATAACATGTTTATGCAAACAAATTTTGCATATCTCGCTCAACTGAGAATAAAATGAAAATGAGGTGCTTTCGGGTCCCTTCTCGCTCAAGCGAGTAAGTTTTCGCTCAAGCTAGATTATAAAAAAAAAAACTAAAGTTTTTATATTTTCTTTTAAAAGATTTGTTTATTTATTTCTATATAGTTTTACTTATAAATTAAGTAAACTTTTATTTCATGTATATTTAATTGAAAAAATCTTTAATTAGATATTTATATGATTAGTAAATAAATTGTTTGTTTTGGAAATTATAAACTTTGGTATGATTTATTGTTTTATTTTGGATATTGTGAGATTCAGAATATGAATTTTAATCAAGACATAGTATTTTCAGGAAAGAAAATACCATGTTAAGATTGTTTAGGATGTGCATTGACTAGGGATTCTCCTAGAAGTATATATTCTGAGATAATGAAATCATATAGATGGAGTTATTCATGTGGTGAGATTTGAAAGAGGTTCATATGAATGAGTAAATTGTTTGAAAGATAACTAACTTGACCTGTTATATGACTTAACCCTGTCATACTAGGAGAGAGATGATATTTAGATTATTTATGTGCATAACTGTGTGGATTTCATAGTGATATATATAGTATGACAGGTGCAGATCTCTGAGTCTAAGTCAACGCACGAATCTTCTGGAGTATAGTCAAGTGTTTTTGTGTGATGAGTTAGTAGAAGTCTGACATGTGAAATATGACTTATGAATTTTAATAGACACTTGATGGTTTGAGAAATTGTATGAGACTTGATGAATTATGTTTATTAATTTGAAATTGAAATTATATAGAAGTTTTTATATAGCTAGCTTACCTTGTTCTTTGTTTGTGTTTGCTTATTTATCTGTGATGATCGTGTTTTACATGAGAGTATATGAGATTGCAGGTAATATAGTTCCTCAACCAGCAAGAGGATGCGATAGTTTTAATTTGAATGCTTTGTTTTGTTTTTAAAAACTTTTGGTGTATATATTAAAATTCTTATGAAAAGAGATATTTTTTTGAAGATACAATAGTTGTATATGTTAATTAGATATTGCCTGTTTTAATTTTATTTTATTATATATGAGTAAAAAAATTAAGAATGTTACATGTATCATTCATAATTTTTTCAATTTAAATTTTTTTAAAATATTTATTATTTTCTTATTTGCGTATTCTTATTAAAATAAAATAAAAATAGATTGCTAAGTATTATAATTTATTTGATTTTCATAAGAAAAATAAAAATCAAATTACAACGTGAAATAAATAAAAAAGTAACAAAAAAGACTGAGAGTGAAAAACATAAATTTGTTTGGTGAGCCACAAATTTATAGTAGGAGAAAAAAAATCTAAATAATTTATATATATTAATTATATAATTTTGTTTTGCACAATACTTACCCATGGAAAAACAGTTTTCAAAACAAATTTAAACTATAATATCATTCTTAAATCAATTATAAAGATGAATAAATTTTATATATAGATATAATATATTCATATTTATTAAAATAAATTATAAATCTATGCAAATAATATTTATTTGATTTTAAATATTAGTTTACTTACGTTGTCCATTATTTAGATTATTTACAGATCTAAGTACTATTTAGGATCCAATATTTAGATTATTTACAGATCTAAATACTATTTAGATCCAATATCTCTAAATTTTTAAGAAAAATCATTTAATTTAATCATTAATATTAATAATTATACTAATTTTATAAAAAAAAAAATTACATTGATTAGATATTTATGGAATTTTACTTAAATTTCTACTACATTTTAAAAGAATTACATTTTTAAAAAATAAAATAATAAAATAATATATGTTAATAAAAGTAAAATCAGTAATTAACTGTATCCACTAGTAGTTACAAACTATTATAGATATATAATAAAAATAATTCTTTCAAAATTAAAAATAAAAAATTCAAACAAAAGAGGAAGGGTAATAACATCATCAAAAATTATTTCCAAGTTTAAGAAAAATTCTCATTTCTAAAATCTTTACACTGAATATTAAAAAAATAAAACTTTTAAAAATTAAGGTTTAGGAAAATCACATAGATGTACAACAGTTATTAGTATTTATTATTTTGCATTCAACATAAACATCAATAGAATCCTATTTCAAATTAATTTAATTTCTTAAAAAGTTTAATTGTTTTAAAAATCTTAAATGATTTTTATTCTGCATTTAAAATATTTAAATAGATATGTATTTATTATAATTTTATATTTTATTTATTTACTAAATAAATACAGAAGAATAAAATATGTTAAAATATTTATAATTATGATTATTCAGTGGTTAAATAGTTTTCTGAAGATTTGAATTGAAAATTGGTATAAGCTTGGTTAGTAAAAAAATTAATTAATAATTAGTTGTGGATGAAAGAAAATGATGAATGGAAATAATGTAAATATATATGATAGAAATATTTTCTCTTATCAACTACAACTATGAGTTATAACATATTATTTTAATAATTAAGTTACAATAAAAATATATTAAAAAAAATTAAATTTATAACACAATTTAACATAATTATATTAAAACAATTACGTGATTTGATTCATTATGAGGACTTACAAATCACTAATCTTGATTTGTAACTAATATAAAACTAAAATAAAAGGAATATAATAATGAAAAAAATAAGGAGAATAAGAAGAGAAAATCTTGTAACAAACTTAAAAAAATATTTGTTTTCTAATATCTTTTTTCTTTTCCGCAACAATGTCGTATTGCAACGTCAGAACACATCCATCCTCCCCTGTCAACACCCACATCAACAATAACATTAAGATATTCTACAGAACTTACGGTGGCGATCCAATCAAAGTGTTCATTGTCATAGGCCCTTCATTATTGCTCCATTTTTTTCTTAATTTCTTTATAAATTTGTTCTTGAACGGGAAAGAAGGTTGTGACAACATCCATGTAGCAAGTTTGACAATCACGGGATATCGAAACTCTGTACCTATGCAAAAATCTGATTGCTCGCGAGTTTTTGTATTCAAGTAATGGTGTGAGATATTTTGCTTCTCTATGTTCTTCCTCTTCGGCTTGCACTTGTTGTACAAAGATGAAAAACATAGTAAAAGAAATAAAAATGAGGAACATTAATAATTAAACAATCAAAATTTATAAAACTTGCTTTGGTTTATTAGAACAAAATAAACAGTAATGACATTGGTTCAATAAGAAATACATTTATATTGACGAGAATGAAAAAACAAACTTAAATGTTTGTGGTTTACATTCATTTTTTTATGTTTCTCTTCTCTCATCGACTTATTTTTTTTTCGTTTTAGTCTCTTTTTTCCATACTTCTTTCAAAGTTTTCTTTTGTACTCTGCCTTTTTGTCCCGTTCCAGGGAGTTAAAGTAACTGTCCATCAAACCACGTTTCAATTCAAAGTTCAATTTGACTCATTCTTATGTAATGCACGTCTCTCAAACTTCTTTCAAATTTAATATTAACTTTTTTTTAGTTTTAAATTTAAATAATTATAAAATGACAAAATAATCAAAATAAAACAATAAAGTGAAATATTGATATAAGGATAAAATAGAAAAAAAATGTGTACACCAAAAACAATGACGAATCATCTTTATATAGGGGTACAAATTCCTAATAATATTGATACTAATAGTATTATTAATATTAATGCTACTACTACTATTATTATTATAATTAATATTATCGTTAATAATATTATTAATAATATTATTCTTATTTTATTAATGTTAATAATATTAATATTTTTTTAATAATAATTATTATTAGTATAAATATTATAATTATTTTCATTATTATAAATATTATTATTATTATATTAATATTTTTGGATTTTACCAACCGGTAATATTGATGCACATTTACCGATGGATATTATCCATTGATTTTGATTCATGTTCAATTACCGACGAATTTTATTAATGAATTTTGTGTTCATCAGTAATTATCAAGATTGTCAAACTCGAGAGTTTACGTAGACTTGTGGGAGTTTCGTAGATTCGACTCGTAAACTCGTAAGAGTTTACTTTATTTGAAAAAAATATTTTAATAATATAATTATTCAAAGTAGTTAAAACAAATAAGTCCACAACACTTAAATAACTACATATAGTAGTGAATGAGAATTATATAACTTCAAAGTATCTCAAATAAAGAAGTTCATACAAATACTATAAAAGTTAAATGGTTAAAGTCATAAAAATTAAATAAAGTAAAAATGGACAAATGTCAAGTTTCTATGTCAAATCCTTTAATGATATCATGTTCTACTCCATCATCTTCTTCATGACAATCATCATCTTCTCCTAATGAAAATTGTACATCCACACTAGCATCAAAAGTTATATTATCAAGTCAAGTGCATCTAGAGTTCGATCTCTTGTTCCTTCATCCAAGTGAACATTTTGACCATTATATGCACCTTGAACTTGCTCAATCTCATCTCCCTCCTCAATTATCCATCCATCATCTGAATGAATATCATTAAAGGGAAGAGCAACTGTTTTTCTAATTTGTTTATTTTTCAACTTCATGTAGTACGTCACATACACCAAATCATTAATATTTTTTTGATGCAAACAATTTATTCTCTTTGTATAAATCTATAATTAAGTAGGAAATTTAGTAAATATATAAAATAAATAAAGAAATTGTAAATTATAAATAACTTAAATTACCATTTCAAATGAACTCTAATTTTTCTCACATCAAAAGAGCTACAAGTCAAGCTTAGAACTCAGATAATAAACCTTTCTAACTCTGAAGTTCCATCCCCAAACATCTCCTACCATTCTTCAGGAAGTAGTGCTTTCCTACATTCCTTTGCATTATCAATTACAAAAAGTCATCTAGCTTATTGAAACTCAGCAAGTTGCTGTTGATTTTGGCTTAATCCCAAGTCCCACATCGGTGGGTTCATTGTTTGGGAAGGAGGTTTGAGGGTTATAAATTAAACTCTTCTCCTATATATCCCAATTTGTAATATCTTCTCTCATAAT
>Ga0123342_1003845_pt1 | contig 23630 bp, 16 predicted proteins | sample Turbeawhitnodule_FD_89960 | JGI IMG/M metagenome (GOLD analysis project Ga0123342, IMG submission 89960) | Root nodule microbial communities of legume samples collected from Mexico - Turtle bean Mexico white nodule | ecosystem: Host-associated > Plants > Roots > Nodule | place: Mexico: Nepantla... | reverse complement strand
GGGGTTCAAGGTCACTACTTTGGTGTGTGGTGTTTGTAATCTAGTTTTGATTGCATAGTGGATTACCCAGTGGTTTCTGGGGACTGGATGTAGCTCTTGGTGTAAGAGTGAACCAGTATAAATCTGTTTGTGTGATTCTTTCTTTCCCTGATCTTACATATATAAGTTGTTTTTATTAACTGCTGATAAAAACAACCAGTTGAATCGCAAAAACAACCGGTTGATTTTCTGGAAATCAACTAAAACAACTTTGTGTTTTGCTTTCCTTAGTTTCTTTCTATGTGATTCTTCATTGACTTTCATTATACCTTCAAAGTTTTCAAATTTTTTTATAAACAATTCACCCCCCTCTTGTTTAAGGCCATATATTCTAACATAAAGAACAAACAATTGTTATTTGTTTTTTATGGATTTTGGTATTGTGGAAGATTAAGTAAAATAATGCTTATTTTTGCTATTTTAATCAACACTAACTTGGATCCTAGCACAATTTGTTGGGGTGGTGGTAATTTTTTTTGTAGTATTTTAGTTTGCTACAGGTGGTAATGATACAAACCATAACAACTAGCAAATGACTAAGGGCACTTCAAGCACTTCACAAAAAGGTCACCCATCTAAGTATACAAAGCCAGGCCCCACCAAAACTTGGGAGAGCATCAACAGAAGAAGAACCAGATATAAACCAGAATATAAGTTCTTCCTTCTTGTCTTTCCACAAGAGAAGTTATGTAAATAAATTGGACTCACTTTGGGGGTCCAAATAGAAGAATAGACAATAGTAGGTTTACATAGCATAAATAGGAGTGTACTTAGCGAAATGGCTTGTGTCAAACCCACTTTTTCAAGATAAGGCACCTAGAAATAGGGTTTTTAACCTAACTTCTAGAAGTTATGTCTAAAGGGGCGGTTTTAACCATGATCAACACCCTAGGCTGCCCCTCTCCCCTTCCCATTTTACCCTTCACTCATCTTGCCCTCCAAGTCACTCCTTCCTATATAAAGGGTGCATTACCTCATGTATTTTCACATTGAAATTGAATTAAGTAAAGAAACTTTGCATGTGTGTTTTATGAGTATGAGTACTTCATTTATCTAGGTCTTATCTTGAGTGCAGTGCACTTCAAGTGGCGGCTTTGCACCACTTATCTTGAAGCCTCCCACCCTCCAAGTGGTGTGAATCATCCCCTCCATTCCATAAGCTTCCTTCACTCTTTTCTCTTTTCTTTCCATGCATTTACACCTTCCTTTTCTTCATGTTCTTTAATTCCTCCTTTACTATTCGGTCATCACTTTATTCCTTGCTTTATTTTGTTCATTTATTTCTGCAATCATTATCATCCACACCATATATCTGTGTTTTTCTATTTGCCCTAGAAGTGAATCTTCACACTTACATAACCACTTGGTTAAGTTCGTGTCTAGTGGAAATCTTCTTTGGATTTCTTACCATAATTGTTAATCCAAAAATCATAAACAAAGTGTCACCATAAAATGTGTAATCTTAAAATCAACTAACATCACGGAATGAAGCAAGGAGACTCGACAAGAGATCAAACATTGCATCTACCAGTAGGAAGTCATGAAATAGTTGCCCCTCAGGTCAAAATACAACTCAATCTTGTACAAGGTGTGTGGTGGAGGTGGAGCGGGCCAGTAACATTTCGTGTATGAAAAACAAGAACAACAAGCATCTTTGATCTTTGTTAAAACACACACCAAAGTAAACAACACAAAGTAGGTAGAACAGGGTGCACAATAGTGGGTACAAGGCTGCACCTTATTACACACTGTCATGTACACTTGGTGCAAAGATGTTTTCATACAAATCAATGATTATGAAAAAAACATATGTAATTATATCTTTCTCAGATTTTGAAAAACAATTCAACGAAAAATAATGATGGGTTGTTTAGTCTAGTTTTGGGGTATAGGAATACATTTTTGTGTGTGAAAACAATTAAAAAAAAATAATGATGGGTTGTTTAGTCTAGTTTTGAGGTATATGAATATATTTTTTGTTTTATAAAACAGGTGTGCCAATAAAGCCTACATAATTAATTTTATTATTTGTTCTTTTGAATATTTAACTAAAGTTTTCTATGGGATGACAATTTGATGTAAGAATTTGTTAGTGTAATTTAGTTTGAAATGAATATTTTGTATATCCTTAATTTTTTTTATCATTTTAGTGGGAAAATGGACAATTATTTTCTTATTCTCTATATTAGGTCAAACTTTATTTTTTCTACTGACAATACAATCCTACAATTTGAAGTTTTCCACATTTTTTTTTCTTCTGATCTCATTACATTCCACTAAAAGAAAAATTGGTTATAGAAACTAATTTATTTATCTAAAATGATAAAATTAGTCACTAATTTAATTAAAGACTAATTTATAATATAAAGTAGTTAAAATCTTGATAGTTAATATTTTGATAGCTAAATATTAGATATTAATTTTAAAATATTTTAATTTTTTTTATTGAAAATAAAAACTATTTTATATATCAATAATTTTTTATTTTATAAAATATTATCTAATTTAATGAATATAATAATTAATTAATTTTTATTCTACATTAGTTGATATTTAATGATTTTAATGTATGTAATTTATGTAAACAATCTTATTTGACCAAATAAAGGAAGAAATGTTCCTTTTATTTAATAATTCATAGTATTAGTGGTTTCTCACTTTTTTTTTTCTTTCAAAATGTATTGCAAAACCATTTTCTTTTTTTCTTTTATTAAGAAACTCTTCATTTAAAACTTGTTTTTGTCAAAATCATTTAAAATATGTTTGAATCATATTTAATTATATAAAATCTTTTAATCATATTCAAATATTTAAAGTCATATTATGGTCATACTTTATTGTCATAGTTTTATTTGTATCATATTTAGGAGTATAGTGAGATCTTGTTTAAGAACATTTAAAAATAATCCTCTAAAAAAAAAAACTCTCAACTTTAATTGGGTTAGGATTTTTTAAAGTTAAAATATCGTTTAATCTTCATTTTAATTCATTAGTTATTTCGTTATCTTTGAATAATGGGTTATTAAAAATACATTTAAACTAAACGTAATAAATATATGTCATTTGGTTTAGGTTAGTTTGAAAGACAAAATAAAGTCGAACCAAACCGATTTTTACGTATGGGTCACAAAAAACAAAAAATTTAAATATAAATAATTAATTGCTATATTGATTATATTAAATACTATTCTAGGGATTAAAAAAATTATTGATATCTAAATTAATTTATATTATTGATAAATAATTTTTAAATAGGTATTTAATTACTAACAATTTTAAAATTTAAATAATTGGTAGCTAAAATCTTGATAGCTAATTAGATATCTATTTAAAAATTATTTATCAATAATATAAACTAATTTAGATATTATTAATTTTTTTAATCTCTAAAATAATATTAATTTTGTAATATAACAACTAAATATTTTTTTTTTCTCTAAAATTGGTTTGAATTTAATGGTTTTTTAATAATATTTTGAATAATTTTTGTGATTTTTAATTTCTTACCTTAAGAATTTCTTGTATGCTAAAATCAATGACAATAATAGAGTGAAGTGAGACGTAATACAATGTCAAAGTGAAAACAAGAGAGTGAAGTTGATGACACCACCTGCAAAAAGAGTTGACAAGTCGACTATGAAGAGGAATAAAAAACCTACTAATTAAATGTGTGAAGCAAATCACAAAACTTTACTAAAAGATTTGTGTTAAAATGTATAATTTATAATAATAATAATAATAATAATAATAATAATAATAATTCTTACATGATTGAACAAAATCGAATTTCTTCTAACAAGTCTCCAAACTTTTTAGTTATATGATTTTTAAGCTCTTCATCCTCTCGGTATCTCAGGGTGAGTACCTGCAAAGACACTTCGACGCTTAAGTCAGGTATGAGTATGTATAATTTATAGGTATTGTGATTATAGAATCAGTATCTTTTTCCTTTGACGATATCTTCTATTTATAGCTTTCTTATAGGTTTGAGAATTGTTCTAGGTTCACAAAGATCCAATTACCTTCTTAATCTTGTTTAGTGAGTAATTAATCACTTGTGATCTATCCTCATATATTGAATGGTTGAACACGGAGTATCTATTCGGTATTGGACTGTACAATAATAATAATAATAAATATATTAAATGTATATTGTGATAATAAATATATTAAATGTATATTGTGATAATAAATATATTAAATGTATATTGTGATTCAGTTTTGTTTGGATTATTTTGAATATTGAAACTGTAAATCGAACTGAAACTCTCAGTTTTCAGAGAAAAAATAAAAAAATCTTCAAAAGATTTTAGTTTTTTTTTTTCCATTATCGATTATTTGGATTAATTTTCGATTTTTTTATCAGTTCTATTATTAACACCCCTGCTTTTAATATTTTGGAAACCAAGACATTTACTTCTTTTAGAATTTACTAATAAAACTGTAGTTTATTCTTGGGGTGAAATTAATAAAACTCCATTAAGCTAATTCAATTTTCATTTATACATGGGATACTTGAATGGATTTGGACCATAACATTCCGCTTATGTTGTCCATTGGGACTTGGGTGTTAATACCAAGACACTGTGGTGTGGCAGTTTGGTTTATCTTCGAAATTTAGGTACATGAGTAGAGTACTGTGCACAAACTTAATTTATTGATCTTTGACAAATTTCATACTGCACCAAAATTTAAGACATTATTTTGTGATGAGACACAATGATTGTAACTGGGGCCATTCTCTTTATGGAGGTGGAGAAAACTGTAGGTAAAACTTTAAGATGTCGAAAGATGAAGCCCCAAGCTTATACAAGTAGGGTCAAGTTTTTGTTCTGATATCCTTCACCAACTCAAAAAACTTACCATTTTAAACAACCCTGGCCTAAATAAAGGGACAAATCGCATTGATACGATTATAAAAAAATATAAGTATTTTTTATGCAGTGTTAATTAATATCTCTTAGAGTGATTAGTTAATTCAGTTTATAACAGTTGTTAATTGTAGAATCCATGCTTACTGAAAGCAGAAACTAATGTGACATATAACTTTGCATCTACTTCGGGATAGTGAAAGGCTTTTTAATTTTTAGTTAGTTTCATTTTCTTTAGTTGGTAAGGATGGTGAAAGGCATTGAGTCCAATGACAAGGTGCCTTACTTTGGAGAAGCACAAACCAACTTTCATGTCACCCTAAAGATTCTTTTTATCCAACCTGATCCTAAAGGTACCATTTTATTTTCAATAACCAATCCAAAAACCACCCAAATGCGATGAATTTTCAAATAGCATATATGCCTGAGGAGAAGGAAGTCATTATGGTAATACTGTCCCGAAGAAAGTAGATCATACAAAACTTATCTCAATCAGTACACACAATCATTGGCTATAAGAATATATTGACAAAATTTAGTGAGATTTACAAAGGGATTAGGGTCTCTCTCTGATTAGCTGAATCCAAAAGACCACTGTGATCATATCATCATTATATTTGGTGGGAGATTATTGTTTATTTTTGTAGGGACAGTACATGTGATGGATTTGGTCTCAGATGTAGACTCGCAAAATTAGTCAGACCCACAAAATTAATTGACTGATGTAATGTAATGTTCTTACTTGTGGACAATGTGGACACCCCTTGCTGATTGCTAGTGAGTTTTTTAGTGAGAATATTTTGTAGTACTAAAATAGTTACATAATAAGACCCACTTCATTAGTTCATGATTGTGAATGTTGTTGTTGTCGTCAAGGGTAAGACCACAATTTCTGGTGATTCAGCAAATAGTTCACGAACTATTGTAGTTGATCCATTGCATCACAACTGATAGATCAATATCTGTCTTGATCCAGTTAAAATAATTTCTCTTGTACAAACAAGTAAGTGGTGGATGAAGTTCTGACATGCGCTAAAAAAGATTCTGTGGTATCACACACACAACAAAGATTTTCCACTATTGATAGATATCACGAGTGTGTAAGCTTAAATAATTGAGAAGAACGTGATCACTTACGCAATCTTTGTTTTAACTGCTGACACTGTTTACGCAAATGGAAAGGAGGATTTCACACTTGTTTGGATTTAATAATCAGCAAAGAAATGAGAGTGAGGAAAGGCAGAGATAGTGGTTGAAGGCTTCCTCGCGGGTGTTAAGAAATAAGGGAAAACCACGTTGGCAGTTTGGTTTTACCATAATACACTCCACTTTGTTCACTGTAGACATGCATGGTAGTGCTTGGTTACTATTCAAGAGTGTTACAAAGATAGAGTCATGAAATTCCAAAAACGAAGCATAATGATGAATGAGACATGAATAATCGATTCTCCAAAAACATGATAATTGTTCTTTTAGTTTATAATAGATGTTCCAAAAATCTATAATGGATTATAACCGTTTTTTTTTTTACTTTATAATTGTTTATGCATTCCTTTTATCCAATTCCAACATCTTTTGAAGTGAAAATATTATGGCTTAGATGTGGTGTTGTGCTTAGTATTTGGTGATGGTATAATTAGTAGCTACTATAGTAGTAAGGTTACCATAAATAACAATAATAAAATTATACTTATAATACAAAAAAATAAATATAATTATTTCTAATAAAAATAATTTTATATAATAATAATATTAATTTAAAAAATAAATATACAAAAGATATTATTTAAATTTAATATAATAATTATTTGTTGATTAAACTTGTTATAATTATACATATATTTAATAATTTTTTTATATCAATAATGTATTTTTTTCAAAAATAATTATTCAACTGTATCAAAAATAATTTACAAAATTTTAATTAACTTAAATTTATACAAAAATACTTCATATTTCATTATTCAAATATTTTTAAATACAAGAGTGAATTTATAAACTTACATTTTACACCTTTTAAAAAATCAAAAAATCTTTCACAACCATTACATCACTCACAAAAATCAATAAATTTTCTTCACATATCTACTTCCTCAAACAACTTTCTCAAATTTTCACGCATCCACTCCCTCGAATCCTTATATATCTCCTTTATAATAAGTATCTTTGCATCAATAGGTACAACACATATAATTTGGGGCTACACATAAATGTGACATTATGAGCCTTACCGAAATTATTGTGTTCAAAGAGGCTTGAAGGGTGAAAAAGAATTCAATTAAAAATGTTCTTCATTGTGGTATAGCTTCACAAGATCCATGAACAGTAATAATCCTCGAAAACTAATAACCAAAAAACAAGATATCAGATGCAACATAATTAACTTGATATTTGGCATCTACGGCTATTGAAGGTTAGTTTATGTTCAACAAGTTAGTTATGAGATATTATTAGTTCCTCATTTTATTTTCATATAACAACTTATAAAGTTTCTCTAAATAGATCCAAGAATTAATGGAGGGCCAGTCTCAGTACAACTAATGGAGTCGGAGATATTCAAACTACTTGCAGTTAAATGGACTACAAGGGCAACCAAAACTTACCTCATCACCTCATGATTGGTGAAATGAATATGAAGTATAACTTCAACTTCTGACTAACCAGAAACGGTTATAGCAATCAAGAAATATAATCCACGAGGACAAAATGAAGCACATAATAGTTTGAGAGAGCAACACATTATGAGGAATCGCCAAGAAGACAGGATCTAAGTGTTATCTTCAACTTTTGTAAGAACGACAAAAGTGCAAGCATAGGAGAATCAAAAGGTCCAACATGTGCTATAGAAAGAATTAAAGAATTTTTTATTTTGTTTGTTTTCCTCAATGAAATCAACCATGGACACTGAAATTCATGTTTGTATATAAATTAATAGTCTCTGAAACTCAAATGGCTGAGTTCCATGAAAATGTGCTATATGAGTGCATGCAGTAACACATGCAAATTGATGCAGTGAAGGGTATGGTATGGTATATATGCCTATTTGTTAGGAGTAGCATATTTTGTGCATGTTCTTTACAAGGTTAGCATTAAAAGCAAGCAAACAAAAGATCTACGTACCACTTTAAATGCAGAACCTTCTTCATTGACCAAATATTCCATCCATTTAATTGGAGCTTTCTCTTTATGCTTTTGCGGCCATTTTAGGACCAGACGATAGATGCCAGGCCTTTTCCATCTATCTCTCTAATATTCCCCCTTCCTTGAACTGCAATAATGTCACAACTCCTTTTTCATCATTTACGGCCAAACCATAATAAATTCATAATCCACTTTTATTATTATTTTAACCATTTTTTACATTATTTAATTACAAATTTATTTTTAATTATATTTTTTTTTATTAAAACTTTCACATCATGGATTATTTGTTAAACTACCCTCTCCACATCAAAACATATGCTAGTTTCTTCATTAATATTCACATGCTGTATTTTTATTTAAATTTAATAAGAACACTTTTATATAAGGTAAATATTTAAAAGTCTCACATATGATATTTTTTATTTGATAAATTAAAACTTTACACAATGTATAAAAGTTATTTTTATTTTTTTAAAAGATTAATTCTTCTAGGATAAACCTTTCACTCACCTTGATTTAACTAAAAGGTTGCAGCTTGTATGGAAGACTATTGGACCGCGGAAAGCAATTCCTTTTGGGAAGAGTTTTTATGAGTTTGAGTTCTCTTCTTTAGAAGACATGTGGTGGACTCTTGGGATGGGTTCATTGCAGTTATCTCCTGGTTTCTTGATATTGTTTGTCTGGACAAAAGACTTTGTTCCATCTACTATGAAGAGTACTAAAACCTAGACCAGAGTTAGAATTTGCCTTTGGAATATTGGAGACCAAAGGCGATATTTTTCATCACCAGAGGCATTGGTACTCCTTTGTCTTGGATGATCATACCATGAGAAAGAATATGGGTTTATTTGCTAGAGTGCTGATGGATATTGATCTGTTGTCCCCTCTTCCCGATCAACTCTTGGTTGAATGTTCAGACTTTGCTTTTGTAGCTGACGTGGAATATGAATGGATTCCTTCATTTTGCTCCCACTTTAAGATGATTAGGCATGAGGTTGCTCAGTGCCGCATGATTCATGATTAAGGTCGTGTTCCTGGACCTCAACATAAGCCTTCTCAAAAGACAACTCCTAATGATTGGTAACAGGGGAAGGTCGTGGCTCCTATAAAACATAAAGAGTGTCAGAAGAAAGATCCACAGCTGAAGTTCGTGGAAAGCCCTATTGGTAATTTGACAATTGATGCTCCTGGCGGCGCTAAAGCCGGGTCACTCTTAGGTCACCTTACTTCTGATAAAACAAATGAAGGGGAGGATGATTTTGCAGATATGCCTCCTATCAAGGATGCCTCAGATCATGATGGGTCCTCACCCAGGCAGGGGTTGTTCACTCCCACTTTTGATACAATTAGGGTTTCAAAACTGGGGATGGTAAGGAAGTCATCAGTTGTTTTGCAAGTCAAGGGCTCAGAGTCACAACTTGTAGTAGATTAAGTTACGACTCCTATTGATGGTCATCATGTGGAGGTCTATGCTACTGTGGTTGTACCATCTTCATCGCGTCATACCTCTCCTCGGAAGGCTAAATCACTTGGGGATGCTAGTTACGACTCCTATTGATGGTCATCATGTGAAGGTCTCTGCTACTGTGGTTGTACCATCTCCGTCGCGTCATACCTCTCCTCGAAAGGCTAAATCACTTGGGGATGCTAAAGCACTACTCCTAGATAATGATACGCTGATCCTGCAAAATCACTTTTCCTCTATTGATGGTTTGGAAACTACAAATACAGGAGATGACCCTCATACTCGTACGCCAATTATTCCGACTGCCATTGTTGAATTTAATTCTGAACATATAACTGTTGAAAATTAGGTCATTTCCAAATTTTAGGCGGATCCTAATGAGATGGAGGAGCATGTAATTGATACTGGGGAGGAAATTGTTTGCACTAAAACAAAACCAGGGAGACCACCTAAGGGGACTGGTAAATCCAAAACAATTGCTAAGACAGTTCTCTTTAAAATGTCACAATGAAGGTCTCTTCATTTTTTTGAATGTTAGAGGACTGGGAAACCACAAAATTGTGGAGATGCTGATTAGTTTACTTAAACTACATAAACCCCTTCTTGTTTTTCTTGCTGAACCTATGATGCCATACAGTGATGCTTTCGATGTCCTTTTCAAATCTGTTAATATGCATTTTGTGGCTACGTCTCTTATTGTTAATAAAGCTGCTAAGCTTTGGTGTTTGTCGGTTCTAAATCTTGTCCAAAATTTCTTGGTTAATCATCAGTTTATTTCTGTAACTTGCCTTTCTCATGATAAATGCTTTAGCTTTGTAGGTGTTTATGGTGCTAACACATACCTGGTTAGATGGTTTTTGTGGAGGGATCTTAGTTTCTTTAAAGGGTTTTGGTGTATTCTGGAAGATTTTAATGTTGTGCTCTCGGCAGATGACTGCAAATGGGGGGTGGCTCCTAATCAGGTTTATTGTAATAAATTCCTTGATTAGATTAATACTCATGATCTTTCTTGTATGCCTTTTACCGGACCTTATTATACTTGGTGTAATGGAATGAGAGGGTTGCATATAATTCATAGAAGACTGGATATGGCTTTATGTAATGAAGTGTGTTTGGATGAATGTGATTCTTGTACTTATCAGGTTCTTGTTTAAAATTGTTCTAACCATTCCCCTATTCTTTCTAGTCTCGCTAGTAATTCTTTAAGGAAGGTTAGCAATTTTTGTTTCTTTTCTATGTGGCTTCAGGACACTCCATGTATGAAGCTTATTCATGATTCTTGGGTTAATAAGGTTGTTTGTTGTTCTATGTTTATTTTGCAACATAAGTTAAAAAGGTTGAAAATTAATCTCCGAGAATGGAATAAAAATTCTTTTGGTAATGTTCACAATGCAGTTCTTCTTAAGTAGGGTCTTCTCCTTGGTATTCAACAAACCATAGAGATTGCTATGATATTAATGAACTTCTTTGTCATGAAAAGATTGCTAAGGAGGAGCTTGATCATGCTCTTCACTGTCAATATTTGTTTTGGAAAGAAAGTGCCAAGATGCTTTGGTTTAAATATGGGAAAAGAAATACTGCTTTTTTCATGATGTGGTCAAGATGAGAAATAATTCTAATGAGATTCATCGTCTACGAATTGATAATGAGGTTATTGAGGATCCTAAACTCATTGAGGATCATATTTTGAACTTTTATAAAAAAATTGTATGTTGAGTCTATCTCTAATGTTCAGGATACAAGCAATATGAAAGATTTTATTGGTACTTATATTCTTGAGCTGGTTTCCTCTGAGGAGAATATGATGTTGATTAAATGTCTTGATTTTTTTTGGAAATCAAGAATGTTGTTTTTAATCTTAATGGTAATAATTCTCCTGGTCCTGATGGTTTTGGTGGTGTTTTTTATCATTCTTGTTGGGAAATTATTGGGATAAATGTTTGCAATGTTGTTAAACAGTTTTTTAAACAAAATTGGGTTCTCCCTGGAATGAACAATAATATGGTATCTCTTATTCCTAAGATTCAAGGTCCTGAATCCATTAAAGGTTACAAGCCAATTGCTGTTGTTAATTTCAAATTTAAGATTATTTCCAAGATACTGATGGATAGGCTTGGACTTGTGGTTGCTAGAATCATTTCTCCTAATCAATATGGGTTTGTGCAGGGTAGACAGATTCATGATTGTATTGGTATTGCTTCTAAAGCTATTAACATGCTTTCTAAAAAGGTTAGAGGAGGTAATGTGACTTACAAAGTTGATATTCATAAAGCCTTTGACACTCTAAGTTGGAAGTTCTTATTATTAGTTTTGACACACTTTGGTTTTCACCCTTTATTTGTTGGTTGGATTAGTACAATTCTCTATTTAACTATGCTTTTATCAGAATAAATGACAGTTTGGTGGGTTTTTTTTCCTTGGAGTAGAGGTATCAGACAAGATTATCCTTTGTCTTCTTTACTTTTTTGTCTTGCAGAGGAAGTTCTTAGTAGAAGTAACTCTAAGCTTGTGAATGATAAACAAATTCTACATATGACTATTCCGCAAGGTTATCTCACTCCCTCTTATATTTTATATGCTGATGACATTTATTTTTTTAGGGTGGATAATAAGTTTCTTAGAAATTTGAGTATTTTTCTTAAAACATATGGTGATTTTTCGGGTCAATATGTTAATAATTCTAAGAGTAGTTTTTTCACCATGGATGATTATGTAAGATTTGTCACCAAAATTCAATGTATTCTTTCTTGTAGTCATGGTTGTTTTCCTTTCGCTTATTTAGGAGTGTCTATCTTTGTTGGTGTTCCAAAGTGTCTATTTCTTCAACCTTTTGCTAATAAAGTCAAATTGAAGCCAACATCTTGGAAATGTAAAACTCTTAGCATGATGAGTCAGATTTAGTTGGTCAATACGGTGATTATTGGATTTCTAGCTTATAGCTTTATAATATATAAATGACCTATTTCACTTCTTAAGAAAGTTGAGCAGTGGTGTCAAAATTTTATTTGGACTAGTGAGATTCTGAAAAAAGGCATAGCTACCTTTAATTGGAATACAATTCGTTCTCCTCTTGAGAATGGAGGTTTGAAGATTATTAACCTTCATCATGAAAATAATGCGTATCTTCTTAAGCTTGTTTGGAACTTTGCTTATAACAACAGGCCTTGGTCTTTTCTCTTAAAAGTCAGGGTTCTTAAATCAAAATATGAGTTTAAAATGGTTTATAGATCCTCATCTCTTTGGTTCGAAATTAAGCAGTTTTATTCTACTATACTTGATAATACTTCTTGGAATGTTGGTATAGGTACTTTTATTAATTTCTGGAATGATAAATGGTGTTATACTACTTCTTTGGCAAATATTGCAGGATTATTTGATGATGCTAGCATTTTGGATATAGTCTCTCAGTTTTGGACTAGTTGTGATTGGAATATTTCCTGGTCTTTACAACATATGCCACATTTTTTTTAATCATATCATGGTTAGGGAGGAACAAGATCTCCCTTATTGGATTCTAGATGAGTCTGATCGTTTCACTCTTAAATCGGCTAGGACTTTTTTATTGGAACCAGGAGTTTCCTGTGGTTGGGGTAAATTCATTTAGTCATCATATATTCCGCCTTCCAAAACTCTAGTACTCTGGAAAGTTTTTCATGAGCAACCTCCTACAAATCAACATATTCAGATAAAGGTTTGCACATATGTTCTGATGGCAGAGCCCTTAGCCACACACAACCACATAATAAGGATGATGAAGACCTAGAGGTTGTTTATTGATTTATTTGCAAATATGGATATAATTGGGCTTTTGTTTCTTTTTGTAGGCCAAAACAAGAGGACAAACCTAGAGTGAAGGAATGTACAAACATATCTAAGAAGACCTTCAAGTCATCAAAACATAAACTAAAGCTTTGGTCAGAAGAATACAAGAAGACAAAGTTTTTGCTGACTAGTCAACATTATTTTTGGGCCAAGCTTTAGGTTAAATAAATTGTATAAAGATGTTTAGGATTTCATTGGCCATGTATTGAGCCTAGTAGCATAAAATAATTAGACCAAATATTTGGGCCAAGTAGCATAGATTTTTGGGCTTGTATTTGGGCCAATAGTAAAATAGGTCCAGTTAGGGTTAAAAGTGACTAGTTAGGGTAACAATTGGGCTTCTTTGAGCCGAATGTAACCCTAAAACGTCTAGAGTATATTGGAGAACAAAAACCACCTTGACATGGAGCACATGGACGTCCACATGGCAACCTAGGAGTGGAAAAGATTTAGCATGGAAGGTGTGGGCTCAACATGGAAAGCATGACTCCACATGGCCCCTTCTCATTGGAGAGTTTTATTTTGAATTTTCAAATTTTGGCTCCAAAATGTTCAACCCTCTCTCCTATAAATTGAGGTGCTTGACTCTCATTTTCTAAGATTAATGAATGAGTGAAATTGCTGCCAAAATATTGACCCAATTCTCACTATTGTCTTGCCTCTTTAGGATAGACACTTTAGTCTTCAACTCTCCACCTAGCTCAAGTGATTAGGCCTCACCTATCACTCTCCATACTTAGCATGCACCTCCAAGGAAATCGCAAGCTCCATGTGAGCCTCCTTGCACGCTTCCTCCATTGAAGCTTCCGCCAATCCTCTCCAAAATTCAATCAAAGAATTCAGTCATGAAGGCACAATCCATCATGTTCTATATGTACGCTTTGTGAAAATCACGAGTAATATATTTAACATTTATTTTTTTGAATGTTCTAATGCTTTGCATATTTGAAGTTGGGTTCGACAAATTTTTCTTACTTCTCATTTCTCTAATAAGGATGATCTTCTTTCTTTTATTAAGAGTGATGGTTGTCCTTTGATTAAATTGATTAAGCTTGTTGTGATAACTTTTTTTATTTGGATGATATGTAGTATGGGAAATTATGCTAGATTTCAGGAAAAGATTGATGTTTTTAGGGCTATTTTGGTAATCAAAGAATTAACTTGTCTAGTGGAAAAATCGTCTAAAGCTTCAATGAAGAATGATATGTTGGATTTCAACGTGATTAAGTTTTTTGGTATTAATACTCGTAGTGGTAAAGTTTTTTGTCCTCTTCCTGTTAGATGAGAGTTTTCTTTACAAGACTGGGTTAAAATTAACACTAATGGGGCTACTAGGGGATATCCTGGTCTTGCTACTTGTGGGGGTATTTTTCGTGGGAGTATAGGGGAGTTTATTGGTGCTTTCTCTGTGTTTCTTGAGGTTCATACTGCTATGGAGGAATCTCAAAAGATGAGGCTTACTAATGTATTGTTTGAATGTGATTTTGCCTTGGTTTGTGATGCATTTATTGCTAGGACTAATGTTTCGTGGATGCTTCGTAATCGATAAAATACTTGTCTTAATTACTGTGTGAAAATCAAGTTTAGGATTACTCATATTTTTCGTGAAGGGAATGCGTGTGCTGATAAGTTGGCTAATTTAGGATTTATTCATAGAGAAATATTTCATTGGTATAATAGTCTTCCATCTAGTATGTTCTTAGAATTCTTTATGAATAGGTATAGTCTACCTATGTATCCTTTTTGTTAACATATGTGTTTTGGTCTAGGCACCCTATATTTTTTTGTATTTTCTTGTTTTTAATAATACTTTTTTCATGTGATAACAAATGATTGTTGTTACTTGAAGTGTCAACCTAGTTGAGATGTCAAGTTGCATAGTAATACCTAACATGAAAGCTTTTATAAAAAAAAATTAATTCTTCTAATTCCCTTTTCAAAAAAAAAATCTTTTCTTTTTACCCAACGCTATACTATAAGATTTGGTTGGTGGTATGGATATAATACTATAGTAAAAGTAACTATTTTATAAAATAATGTTAATGTAATATATTTCTTATTTGAGGGAGAAGTTTTTAGTTTAAAGAAAAGTAGGATGTGCACTATTTAAAAGAGGGTTCAATTGGTGTTTTTAAAACTTTTTGATTGATTAGTAGAACCTCATAAAATTTTATTTTCAATACTTGATAAAAAAAACTAGAATACAAAAATTAATGTCATTTACACTTTAAAATAATACAAAGTACACAAATATAAAAGAAAAGATAAATGTTACTAAGATTTTTATAATGGTTTGATTATATGAATCTGCATCCAATTTCAATCACCACATCTTTGATGATATTTGTTTCAATATTTTAAAATTCATAGTACAACCATATTTCATATGCAAATCATGCAATGATGTAATTTTTTTTGAAAGTTTATTAAGAAATAAATACAAAACCAAAACTTACTACGTGAAATACCGAACCTAGAAATACTGAAAAACAAACTCAGAAATAAAAAGCATATAAAAATCATTTGATGTGATGAATATTTTAAAAAAATAAGAAAAAGATATTATATTTAAAAGTGAGAATTCACTACTAGAAAATCTTTAAATAATGACTAATTTTAGAGATAAAAAATAATTAGTCGCTATATTAACTAAATTAGATATTATTTTAGAGACTAAAAAAGTATTGGTATCTAAAGTAATTTATATTATTAATAAATAGTTTTTAAATTGGATATAATTAGCCATCAAATTTTAGATATCAACTAATTAGATTATAAAGTTGGTAGCTAAAATTTTGGTAGCTAAAATTTTGGTAGCTAATTAGATTCCAATTTAGAAACTATTTATTAATGATAAAAACTATCTTAGATACCAATAATATTTTGAGTCTTTAAATAATACATAATTTAGTTAATATAACAACTAATTATTTTTTATCTCTAAAATTGATTTCTATTTAGTGATTTTCTTGTAATATCAATTAATATGTTTTAAAACTCTTTTCAAGGTAAGTTCGAAAAAGCTTTAAGTTTTCCAAAGACAATGGAATGAACATAACATGCATGAACCAAGAAAAAGTTAAATGAATGCATTTTTCACATTAACTCACCTATGAAAGCAAAACATAATATATGTGTGGTACCTACATACTGAGTATTGCCAACTGTTTGAGGTGGTGTCTAGTAAGAGCCTCGCCTTGGAGACTGAGGACAAATGAGTTTGGAAGGGTTGCGAGTTTGCGGAGTTTTTTGTCAAGTCTGCTTACGGTTTATTAAGGGGATAGGAAGCATAAAAAAATTCACGGATGTACATTTTTTTTGGAGGATTATGGCTCTTCCTTCAGCTCATGTCACTTCTTGGAGAGTGATCGAAAACAAGATTGCTACTAAGGTCAATATGGAGAGACGAGGGGTTCAGGTTGAGAGCAATCTTTGTTGTTTGTGCAGGGTGTCAGAGGAGTCGACAAGTCATTTGTTCTTTGGATGTAGAGTCGCTTGGCTAGCTTGGAATCTTTGTTACACTTGGTTAGGAGTGAGTTCAGTTAATCTTCTCTCCCCTGGTTCACATTTTGAGCAATTTAAAATTCTTGACGCGACCACTTCAGTTAATCTTATTTTGTGTAATGTTTGGATTGCGTTGGTAAGCGAGATTTGGAGACATAGGAATAAATTTTTATTCAACGGAGGAGTCGTAGACCATTCTAAATTTTTTTCCTTGGCACAAGTTAAAGTTTGCGTTTAGGGTTTAGGAGTTAGGGTTTTGTGGTGATTACATAACCAAGAGGTTGGTTGTTTTCCAAGCAATAACCATCCTACGATAGAAAAAAAAAGCTGAAAGTGCAATAATAACTTCGAGAAACATAAGCTAATATTACCTAATAAACCAAAACACTAATCAGAGATTGAAATGTTAGAGATAGTACCTTCCTCGGCTAGTTCAACCTATAAAATCTTAAAACATTTTCAAGAAGGATCATGAGTAAACAAGCTAGAAAAAGTTTAGAGCAAAGAGGAATGAATCTAAACAATTTTTTATTGGTGAAAATTGATTTTTTTCACATCTATCATTCCATTAGAAAAAATTGTTCAAGGAAAAACATGAGAAACAACTCTAGAAAACTAGAGAGAAGATAAAGAAAGAGAAACAAAAGCCAGAGAGGAAGGTTTGAGAAAAAGAAGAAAAAAAAGACACATAAGCTTACATTTTCTCCCTAATTGGCATATAATAAAAGAGAAATAAGAAGAAAATAGAAAAAAAAAATATATTTTCATTCATATTAGTGCATTACCTTCATGAAGGATAAAAAAATTCATACAACCAAATAAAAAACAAAAAATACAAGAGAAAATACATGATAATTGGATAACTTTGTCACTCCTCCTCCCCTGACTAAGATCGTCCTCCAATAAGAGACTTACAAAGACGCCTTTGACTGCTTAAGAGCTTTTCATCAATATTGTTTAAACGCATATCCAATTATAGAAGATGTCCAACTTATTCAGTACGAAGTGTTCTAATGGAGAGAAAGGCTTCTCTTATGGCTTTACTGGTAGTTCTCCCACTTATAGAACTTCAAGGTTTGGAACTCCATCCTTGTAAGTTCACTGACAACTTTGTTGAGATAATCACTTATGATGAAGAGTAGATTTATTTATATTAATTGAATTGAACATAAAGACATCGTTAGTGAAGTCTACCTTATTATGTTTCAAAACCTTGGAAATGAAAACACAATAAAGATTGGGTAGAGGACAAGTCTTCTTACCCTCATGATGTTATTTACCACATTCTCTACTCAATCTATTTGAATGTCATTCTTGAAAGCATTTATAATCAACATGTCATCAATGGTCATTTAAGCATAGTTCCTTACCATAAGAATGAGAATCAATGCAATGAAAATTTCTACTAGACTCTTATTCATATTCATGTCATTAGTCTTGAACATAGAGAAATTTGGATGGTAGAATCCCAAAGACAACTTTGGTAAACAATAGCGTGCTAAAAAAAGGTATTCCATTGATAAACTTGTGCCTTCCAACTTGAACCTAACAATTTATATCCATATATATTCTTCAAGAATAATCCATACTTTAAGAATTTTAAATGGATGACTCATTCTTCAATATTGTATTAGTAAAAAAGGCAGTCACCAAGTCAAGAGCAAATCAATCTTGTAACTCCACACATTTTCAGATCTTGATCTTGAAGAAACTCTTGGTAAATCCTTGATCTTGAACCACTCCATCTCAAAGTATTTATGGGAAACGATTTTCTTGTCTTTCTATTCTTGTTGGAATATATCATGAACTTATGGATCATATGTCAATCCTTTAACATTTGCAAAGAGAGTAGAGGCTTTCTCTTTGCCTTTGTTTGTACAATAATTTGCTTTATTTTTTTTAGTTGAGAAGAGGAAATCATTGTCAGAATTGTTGGACTTGAAGAATAAATTCAAGTCTTAGAGAAATTATTTTGATGATGATGTTTGAATATGTTGTTGAAGATGCATTTGTTGTTATAACTTTCATTGCATGTGTTTATCAGTCTTACACACAAGGTAATCACAAGATTTTGAGTACCTTTGGAAAGCTAAAGCATTCCCCAATGTGTTGACAACAGATTGTAGGGCATTTTTAAATAGAATCCCAACAAGGGAAGGTCTGAGTAGAAGAGGAGTTCAGATGAACTCAATAGTCTGTGTGCTATGTCAAGCTAAGGAGGAATCCTGCCAGCATCTATTTATAGAATGCAAATATGCTCAACAAATTTGGTCTTTATGCCTCAAATGGCTAGGTATCCTGTTTGTTCAACACAACGACATAAAGGACCACTTTGTGAGTTTTCATATAGCACAAGCCAGTAGTAAGCAAAATCTGGTCTTGAAAGGTGTGTGGGCTGCTATTGTAAGGTGTATTTGGGATCAGAGAAACTCTATTCTGTTTAGGCAAGGAGTAGTTGATGCTGAAGAGATTCTGCAGATGGCTCAACTCAAGTCGTGGTTGTGGATGAAGCATAGGGAGTACTTCCTCATTTACTCTTTTGCGGATTGGGTTCTTAATCCGTCTATTTGTATATATAACATCAGGTAGTTGGGTGTGAATTCCAGAAAGGTAGTTTTTGAGGTTGCGGTCTGATTAGAGAACCTGTATAAGGAGGTGAGGGGAACTGGGAGCAGTCTGCTACGAGTGTGCATAGAGGGAGAGTCATAGTGCTGGACCTTGGAAGGGTTCTTGGATTCTTTCTTTCCAACAAGCTAATGAAGGGAAGGAAGTTTTCCATATGCTTGTTGGGGTTTTAGGCAGCTTTAGCAAGGCATATATGCTTTGTGATGCTTGGTGTTGTGCTGATAGGTATAATTGCTTGCCATATCAGTAGAACAGGTCATATGAGCATTGAAGTTGATCACGTTGGTAGGTGCAGAGGGCCATAAACAGGTGCTGGAATCTGTGTTGGAAGATACCTAGGTGCGGTTGTGAGTTTTGCTGAAGGTTGCTGTGGGGTGGGATTTCGTACTGGGTTGTGGTTGCTAGATGATGAGTACACTCAGAACAAAATTTTGTGGCTAGTGCTATAAAAGCTGGGTGGTTTATCTGCTTCGCGTGCTGAGTTGTGGATGCTCTATCTGCATCAGGTGCTATTAAAGATGTATGTATAGGTGCTGGTAGGGTGCAAAAGAAGGATGTTTTATGAGAAATAGTTGATACAGATCATAGTCTTACACGGTAAAGAATGACTCTATTTAAGAGGTTGTTTTGGATGATAAGACTCTGTTGGGAGAAATAATATCAGAATCCATCAGTGGAACATAGTCTGCTATTGATGCTTTAAGGGGAAGTGGTTTGGAGCTGATAAGGAGAGGCCTGCTGGACAATCTTCTTGTTGCTAGGTTTTTTGTTTTGTTTTCACCTCTGCAGGTTGCGAATTAGGTGCCTGTGTGGTTGTTGTCTCTTCCATCTGTTATGCTTTTTCTGGTGTTTATGGTGTGGTGGTACGGTGTTGTTATGGGGAGGTATGTTGGACTATCTGATCTAAGATGTGATCTTTTATCTATTGTCAACACTGCAAGTTTTGAGGTGGAGATCAAGTCTTAAGTATTTGGTTTTTTCTGAAGCAAATAGGAGTAGCTTTGTTGAATCTAGTTTAACAGTTACAGGGTGCATATCTAGGGTAGTTCCATGGGCTGAATAGAACAAATGGTAAACATGAATTGTTGATCCAAACCAAGTGATATGGCTGTTATCTTAAAATTGGAACCCCCTTGGTGCATCCAGAAGGAGCTGTTGGTAGGTGAAAACAGGCGGAACTTTACCTAGCTTATTACAATACTAAGGCAATCTGAGTGAAGCTTTGGTTGGTTTTTGTTGGAGTTTTGTTGATTGTTGGTTTAATGCAGGTGCAATTACAAGTTTGGTTGTTGTTTTATTTTTTATTGTGATTCCTGTTAGGGGAAAATTGGACTAGCATTTGGTCTACTGTGAGCTGAATGCTCAGTGTTAGCTTGGCTGGTCTGGTTTCTGTTGTTAGGAATGTAGGAGTGATCTTGTAGCATTTACCTGCTTAAGATCTTAGTTTTGTATACAGGTTGAAACACCCCTAAAGAGGTCCTTTTAATTTAAATAATTCTTTGCTGATAAAAAAAATATTACAAGAATTTTAGTTTATAACACAACATAATCTTAACCTTAACCATAAAACATGTTTTTGAAATATTAAAATATGTTAAAAAATGTTTTAAGTTTGTTTTAATTTATTAAGTTTTTATGTAATTAATTAATCTATTTTTGATAATGAATTAAAATAGAGAACATAAAAATGAGTTTTTCAATAATCTATGAGAATAATTGATTAACATGTTTAATAATCTATTATATTTTGTTAATTTATTTTAAAAATAATGAAGATGAAAATAATCAATTAAATGATTAAATAATTAATTAAAAACAAATAGCGTTTTTCACTAATATTCACTTTTTTTTTTATAATAATCGTTTAATGACTTCAATTAATTAAATATGTTAGAATAATTTTAAACGATGTTTCCAAAATTCTATAAATAAAACCTTTGGTATACTCTTTTAATACATATAATCATACTTTAAAAAAGACTTCAAACATTTACATAGTGTTTGGATCCAGGTGATTACTCTTCACTCGGATCTCGGATGAAAAAGAAGGTACACTTCATATTTCTATCAAGAGATGTATGATGGTTTGTATGGAGAGTTTCTTCACCATCACACAATGAAATGCAAAAAAATCCATGTGGTCAAACTCAAATGTCGAAATTAGCCATTCTTTAACCCATTTTTTTAATGTGGTCAAACTCAAATGTCGAAATTAGCCATTCTTTAACCCATTTTTTTAATGTGCATACTAACTTAAGAGATTATGCATTTTTTAGATGATAAAAATATTACATATGTCTATAATAAAATAAAAATATTATATATACTAATAAAAATGAAAATGAAATAATTAATTACATGATTCTTATTATGTGTATATAAATTTTATAATATAATTAATTATAACAATATAATATAATAATAAAATTAATAAATAAATAATAATATAAATATATTTATATAATGTTCTCAAATTAGTTTTGGGGACTAGGAGAACTATTGACTTCAGATGCTACTCGGTCGGTTTAGCCGCGTCCAACGCTCCTCCTTCCAACTCCCTGGCCGAATGGCTCCTCAGGCTGGTGGGGTACCTGCAGATGACACTCCAACGCTCAAGTCAGTGGGGTATCGTATTCGGCTGTCAGAATACTGTTGATAATGACGTACCTTTTTCCTTGGAATGCGTGATATTTATATTACCTTGATGGGCCCTTGCTGTTGGGCCGGATTAGGTGGTTGCTTAGCGATTAGGGTTGGATTAGGTCGTTCCCTAACCCATGGGTTAGCCTTTGCTAATCGAGTCAACCTTTGACTTGAGCATTTTATGTCGGTCGGCCACATATGCCACGTGGTCGACCTCGTAGCTTAAGGTGGGGTCTAGTTGCGTAGGTTGACCGGGCTAACAGTCCTTGTTGAGGCATAAGTCGAAGAGTTGGCGTCTGATGGATGGCTCCCCGACCTCCACCGGTATCATGGCCTCGGTGCCGTATGTGAGGTTGTAGGGGGTTTCTTGTGTGGTGGACTGCGGGGTGCAGCGATATGCCCACAGGACCTCGGGCAACTCTTCTGTCCATCTCCCTTTTGCGGTGCCGAGCCTCTTCCTTAGTTCGTTCAGTAAGACCTTGTTGGCTGTTTCGGCTTGTCCATTCGTTTGCGGGTGTTCGACGAAGCTTGTGAGGGATTTGATGTCGAGGTCGTTGTAGAAAGTCATGAGGCCTTGGTCGATGAACTGTCGGCCGTTATCGGAGACTATCGAGTGCGGTATGCCGAATCGGCACACTATGTTCTTCCACACGAAGTTTTGAACATTTCGAGCAGTTATGGTGGCTAGGGGTTCGACCTCTATCCACTTGGTGAAGTAGTCTACCGCGACTAGCAAATGCTTCGTTTGGCCTTTCCCCGGTGAGAACGACCCGATGATGTCAATCCCCGACATGGCGAACGGCCAGGGTGATGTCATGCTATACAGTTCCTCTGGCTTCCAATGATGGAGGGGGTCGAATTCTTGGCATTTTTGGCATTTTTTGACGTAGTCAGCGCTGTCTCCATGCACGGTCGGCCAATAATACCCTGCACGGATGACCTTGGCCGCCGTTGTCCGGGCCCCGGAGTGGCTTCCGCACGCTCCATTGTGGATCTCTTGCAGCACGTATTGGGATTGTTCTTTGGTGAGGCACTTTAGGACTGGTGTTGAGTACCCTCTACGGTATAGGTCTTGGTCGATCATGGTGTACCGTGCACACTGTCGTCGGATGCTTCTTTCTTCCCCCAGTTGGCATGTCCCGTGTTCTAGGTACTGGGTGATCGGGGTCATCCATGTGTGAGTTTCGGTGATTGCCATGCACTCGGCGTCACCTACGCTCGGTTGTGGCAGTCGCATTTGGACGACAGATCGGTGGTGACTTTGTTTTTTAGAAGACGCAAGGCGTGAAAGTGCGTCGGCCCGCTCGTTTTCCTGCCGTGGTATGTGCTCGACTACGACCTTGTCGAACTTGGCTATGACATTGCTAACCGTGTGGTAGTATCGTTGGAGGAGGGGTTCCTTGACTTCGAATTCTCCTTTAATTTGGCCGACGACCAGCTGGGAGTCGCTTTTGCATGTGACCTCTCGTGCGCCTAGGTCGTTCGCTAGGTTGAGGCCGGCCAGTATGGCCTCGTAT
>Ga0123342_1003844_pt1 | contig 23633 bp, 9 predicted proteins | sample Turbeawhitnodule_FD_89960 | JGI IMG/M metagenome (GOLD analysis project Ga0123342, IMG submission 89960) | Root nodule microbial communities of legume samples collected from Mexico - Turtle bean Mexico white nodule | ecosystem: Host-associated > Plants > Roots > Nodule | place: Mexico: Nepantla... | reverse complement strand
TGTACTGAAGGTTCTTGGTACCATTAACAAAGAAGTAATTGGATAAAGGACGCCAGGATCCTAAGAGGACAATTGAAATAGAGCAACAGAAGAATTATCAAGAGTTCAATATACAATGGAGATCGTGGAACTAGAGGGACTCAGGTTCAAACCACTTTAGAAGTCGGTATAGATTGCTACATAAATCTTAGTTTTAACAGGAGGACTCAGATTGCTCAAACCATTCTAGAGGATCTCCATAGGTTGCTAGAGATGTAGGTTTATCAGCTTAAGTATGATCAGTGGAGAAGTCTAGGTAACATTGGTTGGTCTTGAAAAATGACCATATAAAGTTTAATACTTGTCCGTTGTTATGCCTAAATGCTAAAACTGTCAACAGAGGACAGAAGTTCTCAAAAGGATGTGAGAACACCGATTGACAAACTAATTAAATCTAATACTAAATATAAACCAAACATAATTCAGTTATACACTTGTTATCCAAGAGGTAAAAGTCTTTTGCAGAGCATATTCTGATAGGACAATGTCCTATTAGAAATAAGAGTCTATTTTATTAATGGAACTGTATGCAAACACAGATGGAAAGAAAGAGCATTAAGCTCTCAGCTCTTTAGCGTATCTCTCCAAGCTCAGGTATAAACATGGGAAAAATACCAAAACCAATGAATGACTCTTAGCCATACTACCCCTTAAGGGTGGGCAGAAAATCCAAATTGCCAAATCCAATCCATAATTGATCCAAACCCTTATTACTTTTAATCCATTTAAATGGATTTATCTCAAATCCAAATCCATATTTTTGGATATGGATTAGATGATTGGATACATTTTTGGATTATCCAAATTGGATTTTGGGTTGGGTTTTGACTTGCCCCAACCCCAGGTTGAGCAGAATCAATACGGGCCCATGTTGAGCTAAGTCGGCCTAAACTCATGTTCAGTCGAGTCAGCCGAGGCAACTCCACCATGGATGATGCCGAGTCGAATCAAGCGAGGCCGATGTTGAGCTACGTCGGCCGAGGCCGGTATAGGCTAAGTCAACCCAGTCCGATGTCGATTCGGGTAAGCCAGGGACAATGCCAAGCCGAGTCGGCAAAGGTCGGTGTTAAGCCGAATCGGCTAGGGCCAGTGGCGAGCCGAGTCGACCCGGGCCCATGTCGACCCGAGTCGGACTGGACCAATATCGAGCAGGCGGTCTGGGCCGATGACGAGCCGAATTGACCCAGAATGTTGTCGAACCGCGTTGGCCCGGTTCAATGTCGAGCCGTGTCGGTCAGAGCCCATGTCGAGCCACGTCGGCTCGAGTCGACAACGGCCGGGGACAATGCTGAGCATCGTGGACCTGCTCCAAATGTTGAGCACAGTCATTCCGGACAGATGTCGAACGGCGTCGGCCCAGGCTGATATCGAGCGGAGTCTGCCCATACCGACCAATATCGAATGGAACTGACCTGGACCAATGTTGAGCAGAGTCGACCTAGGTCGATGTCGAGTGGACTCATCCCGGGTTGATGTCGAGGGGAGTCGACCCGGGTTGACGATGTCAACCGGACATCAACCTGGGCCGATGTCAATCGGATTTGGCCCAGGTCGATGTCGACCGGAGTTGACCGGAGAAGGCCCGAGTCGAAATCGACCAGAATCAGCCTAGGCCGATTTTCAGAGTCGGCCTGGGTCGATGTCGAGCGGAAAAGACCAGGACGGAAGTTGACCATGGTCGACCCGGGCTGATTTTCGGAGTTGCCCTGTGTCGATGTCAAGCGGAGTTGGCTCGGGTCGATGTCGAGGGTAGTAGTCGACCCCCAGAGTCTGCCCGGGCCGATGTCAAGGGTAGTCGACCCAGATCGATGTCGAGCAAAGTCGGCCCGAGACAATGTAGAGCGGAGTTGTCTAGGGCCGATTTCGAGCAGAGTCGCTCCGAGTCGATGTTGAGCAGAGTCGTCCCGGGTCAGGGTCGAGGGGAGTCGTCCCGGGTCAGTGTCGAGGGGAGTCGTCTCGGGCCGATGTCGAGCTGAGTCGGCACAAGCCGATGTCGAGTAGAGTTGATTTGGGCCGAAGTTGACTAGTGTCAGCCCGGGCCGATTTCTGGAGTCGTCCATGGTCGATGTCGACCGGAGTCGGCACAGGCCAATGTCGATCGAAGACGACCAGGGTCGACCCAAGCTGTTTTTCGGAATTTCCTTGTGTCGATATCAAGCGGAGTTGGCTAGGGTCGATGTTGAGCAAGGTCATCCGAGGCTGATGTCTAGCGGAGTCGGCCCGGGACTATGTCGAGTAGAGTCAGCTTTGGCTGATGTCTTGCGGAGTCGGCACAAGTCAAGGTCAAGCGTACTCATCCTAGATTGATGTCGAGGGTAGTCGGCCTGGGCTGAGATGTCAATCGGATTCGGCCCAGGTCGATGTCGATCGAAGTCACCACGGGTTGATATTGACCGCAGAAGGCCCGGGCCGATTTTCAGAGTCGTCTTCGGTCGATGTCGAGCGGAGTTGGCATAGGTCGATGTCAAACGGAAAAGACCAGGACGGAAGTCGACCATGGTCGACTCAGGCTGATTTTTGGAGTTACCCTGTGTTGATGTCAAGCAGAGTTGGCCCGGGTCGATGTCGAGCAAAGTCGGTCCGGGCCAATGTTGAGTAGAGTCGTCTGGGGTCGATTTTTGAGCATAGTTGCCCCGAGTCTTATGTCAAGCGGAGTCGTCCCAGGCCGATGTCGAGCGAAGTTGACCCGAGCTGATGTCGAGCGGAGTTGACCCGAGCTGATGTCGAGCGGAATCAGCCCGGGTCAATGTCGAGCGGAGTTGATTTGGGCCGAAGTCGACTAGTGTCAGCCCAGGCCGATTTCTGGAGTCGTCCATGGTCGATGTCGAGGGGAGTCGGCCCGGGTCGATGTTCAGTGGAGTCAGGCCAGATCGATGGCGAGCGGAGTCAGACCAGGTCTATGGCGAGCGGAGTCGACCCGGGTCGATGTGGAGCGAAATCGGCCCAGGTCAATGTCAAGCGGAGTCGGCCCGGTTTGATGTCAAGGGGAGTCGGCTTGGGTCGATGTCGAGGGGAATCGGCCAGGGTCGATGTCGAGTGGAGTCGGTCCGGGCCGATGTCGAGCGGAGTCCACCATCGACCCCGGCCAACTCCGCTCGACAACGACACGGGCCGACTCTGGAAATCGACTTAGGCCGACATTGGTCTACTTCGGCCCTAGGCGTCGAGGGGAGTCGACTTTGGTTGATTTTGAGCGGAGTCTGCCTAGGTCGATGTTGAGCAGAGTAGACCCGAGCAGATGTCGATCGGTGTCGGCCCGGGTCGATGTCAAGCTGTGTCGCCCTGAGCTAAGGTCGATTTGCCACCGAACCCATGTAGAGTCAAGTCGACCCAGGCCCAGGTCGAGTCGGATTTGGTTGATGTATAACCGAGTCGGCTAGTTTCCATGTCGAATCGAGTGGGTCAAAGTCCATGTCAAGTTGAGTGGGTCAAAGTACATGTTGAGCCAATTGGGTGCGGAACTTTTCAAGTTAAGTCGGTCAGGACCCATATCTAGATAGATTTAATCTAATTAACAAAGTGAATTTCATTTAATTGACAAAGTGGATTTAATATAATTGATAAAGTGGATTTAATCTAGATTTAATCCATTTTAAATGGATTTAAAAAAATCTATATAAATATGATCTGGTTAAAATGGATATGGATTCTAAATCCAATCCATTTTATTGGATCTAGATTGGATTTTGAAAAATCCAATCCATGACCACCCCTACTACCCCTACACATCAAACACTCTCCCTTCCCTAGCTTTCTGTGTAGGGATGGCAATGGTTAGGGTACTATAGTCTTTGTCATTGTGCCCACATTTTAAAAATGTATCCGTAGCTGGCCCCATACTCACTCGGGTAGCAATTCTGGGTTGGGCCGGTTCGTTTGAAAGCTCTGTCTATGGATCCTTCCTTACCCACTTGGATCTCAATTCCTATCATTTCCACCTAAATAATTATTAAAAGAATAAATACTTTTATTAATAACAGCTATATATCCATCAGCTATATATCCCTTTTGGATTTCAGTTCCTGTAAAAGTAGGAGCAAAAATGCATACGTTTGCTTAGAAGGAATCTAGAGAAAATTAGGCAATGAAGGAACTCAGTCTGACTGTGGTTGGTAGAATACTCTGAAGGTTTACTGTTTGGGGCAAAATACTCTAACGACTAGTACACCTTATTGCAAAAGTAGGAAAGGGTTCAGGGTCTCAAGTATCTTACCTGAGGGATTAATTAATGATTTTTGGATTCACTAAAAGCTTCTACTATCTGAACAATCGAAAGGGAATGGTTACAAGAGAATTGAAAGCAAAACACAGGGCAATTTATACATCAAGTAAAAAATGTCTCATCAGTCGAAATCAACAAATAATTACCTTAACTGAACATTTATTTTGAATTTCCTAAAATCCAAAAATATCCAATTGAAATGCAATTAATTGGGTTGGATTTGAAACGGATCTATTAAAGTGAATTTCAAGTAATTTTGATCAGAATGATTTTGGATTAAATTTTAATATTTTAATTTTTTGCACAACCCTACTTTTAGAGGAAACCCAGTCTTCAAATCTTAAAGAAGCATTTTTTTAGTCAACTGGCTGTGCAAATCGGAAACTATTTGTCCATTATTCAAGGAAACCATGGATTTTGAAATCTGTCAATGAAGGCTGAAAGTCACAAAGGATGCTTTCCTAGGTCAAAGAAGAGAGTATAGACTAAGCTAAAAGAACAAAATTTGAGCAAAAGGCCCAACAGATCCAAATGGGTCTTAGGCATAATTGTCACTAGAAACTGGTTTTGAGGGAGTTTTTACCTTGCTATTTATATAACGAATTGATAAGTATAAAATTATATTTTCCCAGTGATTATATTTATACGAGACACTTAATCAAAGCATCACATCAAAATATAAGTTTTAAACATGTATTGCAACTAGTCATTTAGTGTTCCAATGATTTTTTGGAAAGTAGATCCTAATGTTGTTTATCTTGTGTTTGATGCAGCTTATGTTGGCCTTGCTACTGTTGCTGGCTTTATTTGGTGGTTTGTTTATTCTGATGGTGGCCCTAAACTTCCATACACCGAACTGGTAAGATAGTATCATGTCCTCACCTGTGATCTGTGCCTTAGTTTGAGCATCTTATATACTCAGAATGATAACACCTGAGGAAATGTGAGGCTATAAGCAGTTGATGTATGGAATTAACGTTGAAAAAACTCCAAATTTCCACAACTACATAATAATTAAAGCAAAAGGCAGTGGAAAATAGATAAGCAAAATGGATATTTCTTATTGAACTTAAATTTGGCTTTTATATCTTTCAATATGTAATATTGTTTTACAGAGAAAGTAAATTTAGAATTAAGAGGGAAAGTGAAACCACGTGAAGGATAAGATATCCTCCAAGACAAAAAAAAAATACACAAACATGATAGAGAAATAAAATAAAAATAAGTAACAATTAGCGAGGCTGCTGAGTTTCTTTCCACATCAGAAATGAAAACTCCCTTCAAACAGCCATAAGATCACTGAGAACCCATTAACATTATCATCTCGAAAGTAGCGAGATACCCTTGAAATTGAAAATACATGTTTCATAAATAGAAAGAGTTAAAAACCCTAAACCCCACCCTTAAAATTGAAAATACATGTTTCATAAATAGAAAGAGTTAAAAATCACTGTTGACACCCAACTACAATATTTGCTATCAAAACACATACATTGTGAATGAGAGTAATTGTTTTGTTAATTTTTCTGTTTCAGTCCTGGAAAATACATATTGTTCATGTATGTAGGTACTAACAATGCTTTATTGGAAAAAAAATTGATTGTGCTTATTCTGGTATTAATATTTCTTTTTGTTTATAATTAATAAATCTATTTCGGATATTCTTAGTTTAAATTCTTCTCTTCTTCCAGATGAATTTTGATACCTGCGCAACCAGGGAGACAACGTATCCATGCAGTATATTTGATGATCGACATCCATCTACTGTATCAATGACTGTGCTTGTCGTAGTTGAGATGTTCAACGCTTTGAACAATCTTAGTGAAAATCAATCTCTTCTGTAAGTAATTTTATATAATTTAATTTGACTTAATTATAGGATTTTGGTCCTTCATGGTTCCTGCATATTAATGGGATGAGATGGATGACAATAAATATAAAATATTTCACGTGAGCTTAAAGCTTATGGGTCAGTAGGCTCATCAGAGTCACTAAACACAATATATTGCGTGATATTAGTAAAATGTTAAATTCGACATAATACCCCTCACTGGACCACATTAAGAGAGAATTAGTGGAAATTCTGTTAATTGTAAGCGACGTCATGAAGCACTGATTCCAGCATAGTTATCAGACATGACACGGAAATTGATACACGGTGAATTTCCAGAATATAGGGGACAGGCAAACCACTTATATATAATTAACAAAGCAAAATTCTCAATTTAAGAACTAGAATTTATATAATTCACAGTATAAAAATAAATTTACTAAGTTGTACCATTTTCATATTATAGCGTTCCTCACAATAAAATTCTCAGAAACTTATCTCTTATTAGTTAAAAGAACTAATTAAGTCCTATAAAAAACCTTAAATATCCGTCATGCAATAATTATCGTATAATTTTATTTTAATTTCTTTTTACTCTTGATAACAGTGCCTAGGACATGTTTAGTTAAGAATAGGTGTTGAAGAGGTGTTTGAGCTGAAAAAATGGGGCTCTATATTTTTAGGAACGAAGCTCTGCATTTGCGTATTCTACTTTACTCTGTTTTCATCAACGACTTGTGTGCATGGACTACAAAGCTTGAACAATGTATATTCCCTGTGATTGTGGAGGAATAAGTTGAAATTCTTAGAGAAGCATCAGCTGCTATTCAATCTTGGAAAACAAATTCATAATGAGAACCTTGCTATTGTTTTTAACGGGAATTTTTGTACGTGTATGCTACCAACAATAGGAATTGTGTCTCCTATTGTTAAATTATATTTGGGAAATAAAAGAGAAGCTATTGCTGGAACAATTTTTTAATTGATGTGAAAATATTTGTTTGCCTATTTCAGGGTTATCCCTCCATGGAGTAACATGTGGCTTGTTGTTTCTATAATCATCACTATGCTTCTTCACATACTAATCTTATATGTTCACCCACTATCGGTTCTTTTCTCCGTAAGTATTTTTAAAAGCTGTGATGCACATTTGATTTTCTGATTATCCTGTTCATAAGCCATCACCATTTGTTATGACAGGTAACACCGTTATCTTGGGCTGACTGGATAGTTGTCCTCTATCTTTCATTACCTGTATGTAGTTTTCTTTATCTTTCCCAATTTCATTACTTGTTCATTTTTATTGTCGGGGATCTTTCCCGAGATGGTGAGTCGTGCTACTCATTCATGTGCCCTATCCTTTGTTTTCTTATGCAGGTTATAGTCATTGATGAGGTGTTGAAGTTCTTCTCCAGAAATCCCATCGGTAATCTTTATTCTATCTTAATAAATTTTCAGCTCAATCTGTGATACCTTGTTTCTGTGAGAGGGGTAGCTAGTGTTCAACATAATCGGTAGTAGGATTGGTAGTCTCATTTTCAGTTAGAAGTTAACGGTCGGTCATCATCATAGAGAAATATAGTAGGTGCATGTATAATTAAGTGATGTAACCAACAGGAACACCCACAAACACACACCCACGTAAAATTTCCATGTAGCTGATGTTGATTACTTTTCCTTTGGCTTTAGGTTTGAGATCCAGATTATGGTTCAGGAGGTCTGATTTACTTCCAAAAAAAGATTTACATGAAAAGTAAGATGTGGAGTAACATTTAGCACTTTTGAAATCATATAGCTTCAATGCTATCCTTGGTTGAATCTAAATTCATCAGTCTACATTTGCATGGCAATCGAGGAGTTAAGCAAGGTAACTAAAGATATTGTATAATATTTGTGTTATCTGTAATATTTATGTCGTAAAATTTCAGTGATGTAAAACAGCAAATGTAGGAGCCTGTAGAGCTGTTATTATCTTCAATTATTCATTTTTCTACACGATTTGTATTTAATCAATTTTGGTAGAATAAATACCTAAAAGGCACGCATTATGCCCTTCTGACAAAGATGTACATTGTCATTTGTGTATCGTTAAAAAGAGATGTAGAGATTTATGCCAACAATGTAAAAGTTACGTCATGAAAAGTTCAATCCAAAATGAACAATAGACGACATAATAAAATTGTGGATTTTTCTTACCTTTATAATATAACAAATGATTAATTTGTATGTCGTACTACTAGATAGTCGATTTGAAATTTTCTTTCAAAATACGAAAATTGAGATATTTTTAGGTCATGAATCCATGACATTATGATAATATATATAATCCATTATAACATCGGAATGTTAGTTTTCTTTTCAATAATATAGGAATAGGAGAAAATAAGTATGGATATTGAGGAAAGAAATAACCTAGAATTGTGCATAGAGGTGTTACGAGTCTATATCTAGATTAATATACAAGCTTTTACTGTGTTTGGGTTTAATTGGGTTATACAAGTTTTATTATGGTTACTGAATGTTATTTTGTAAACATGTTTTATGCCAATAGTCAACACTTAATAAAAAAAAATACATTAAACCCTTTTTATAAATTAAAATAAACTTAAATACGGTGAAATTCATTGAAAGAGTTTATAGAAGTAGTAAATAAATTAATTTTAGCCTGTATAAGTTCATTCATTTTGGTTTTTTTCTCTCTTACATATTCCGTCAAGTTTTTTAATAGGACTCGTTTCTCGTTGTGAAAGTGCTTCTTTCTTAAATATGCTTTTGAAGTTGAACAGTTCATTCGACTTTGAATGTTCTTAGTTTTTATCTTAGAGGTATAGTGTGATATGGGATGACTATCTGGCCCCTCATTCTGAATGCCCTTCTTTTCAAGATTTATGTTTTTGATGTTTTAACAGTTATTCCACCTTCACTCACCTCCGGATTTTCTCAAGAACTCAGATGTGATTATGTATGGAATTTGGGATGATTAAATGGCAAATGAGCCTCTCAAATGCTGATCAACTTTGAAACTTCAGTATTATTAAAACCGGTTCGGACAATAACTGAGGTACTGCATAAAAGGGTTAATGCTCAGACCTCTCTCTCATTGATTCATATAATTGATCCTATCTACACTAAAAAAAGTAGATATATATATATATATATATTTGTATATGTCTAACATAATTTAATAAATTGAAATTTAATTTAATTTTTTATAATAAAATATTAATATATGAAATAAGAAATAAAGTTATAAGTTCAAATTTCAAAACAGTATTTTAATAAAGTAGCTATTTTTATAATAAAACTTTTAATAACAACACAAACCATCAAAGAAAATTAAACAGTGCGATCCAATGCATATTTAGTTTAACAACTATGTATAACATCGGAAATTTATCCTTTATTCCTTATGCTATTCATTTGGAATGCCCTAGGGCATTCCTAAAGTGGCCTGTTAGATATCCATCTCATGAACATGGCTAAACATTCTTCAGGTCTGAACTCCGGAGCTGTGTGCCCTCCACCCTGCAAGAAAACCCCTCAACAACACAGGTTATTATTATATCATATGACCCATTCTTATAATATAATTAATTGCCTCAGCTCAAAACAATGCCTACCTTCACAGTTGCAAATGTCATCCGATTTGAATAAGTTCTCGTGTATCTATCAGTAATTTAGTAACCAAAATGAGGTTAGTCTAGCTTTTCTGATAAATCAATGACATGATCAGATAACTTTTTTAGCAAAAACTGTAAAAAGAAGAAAAATGGAAGAAATGTATTGAACTTTTTAACGAATAAAATCAACTTAAGCACTAAAATTTTTAAAGAAAGTAAGAAAAAAATTTATAAGACGAAAAATGTTTATCCAAACAGAACATTCTCTTTGTATCACTATCCAGCTGGGGGCATACCCTGCCACTTGACCATTGTAATACCACTGCCTCCAGTCAGACACGATGGAATAGTTTAAAGCTCTTATCCACGCTTGTGTAGACAGGAGTGGAACAACCATGTCATGATCCCCACTGTTAACAAACAAAAACAATATCTGAACACTCAAAATGCTAGTTTATGTTAAAAGAATGAAAAGCAAATGTATAATAAGTCATATGTGATACAAAAATAAATAATGGGTGTTATATAAGATGTTTATGTTTGTGCTATTTTCTACAAGATTTGAAATTTCACTCTGGTTATATGCCTTATAAAGATTTCATTAAATGTCAATATATATTACCATTAATTCTAATTGAAAAATAACACAAATAATACATATGATAACGTATATCTAAGTTTTCTTTGCAAAAGAAAAATCAACCGCTTGGGTAGTTCTAAAAACAATGAATGAGAAACATTTAGCAAGAAAACAAAGTGTGTATATAGAAATTAATCTTTACCTGTATATTAGTGAACGGTAGCCTTTTCTGCTGAGATTGAGGTGATATTCGAAGCTGGTATAGATATCAGTCTCAAAAGGTATGTCATGGTTACAGCGCTTCCATTTCCCTATACTTCCCTGAAGCACCATATAAATATATGGTGAGAGACATAGCTTCTGCTAACACTTTAAGCAAAGCTAGACACATAAATATTATATATACCTTCCGAACATGCAGTGCTTTACGGACATTATCATCATTCGCCCAGTAGGTAGAAAGGACATATGCATGATTCTGGACATGAAAACTTAATAAAATTAAATCTTTTTAAAGTGATTTGGATTACCAAATGCATGTTCAATTCTGAGACCTAATGCATCGGATATGTATCAACTTTCATGGTTCAATCTTGCACAAATATTCGGCTGTAGTAAAAGTTGTTAGATGTAAGTGTTCATTCAAAGTAGTTGGTATGGTTTTCTTTAATTTTTTGAGCAGAATTATATCCAACTATATGATGGTAAAACAATTTTTTCAAACCTTACATTCATTACAAGAAAATCATCATGAAATAGAAACCAATTTTTAGATACTAAAATAATTAGTTACAATAATAACTGAATTAGAGACCATTTTAAAAACTAAAAAATAAAATTGATTTCTAAATTAGTTTTTATTATTGTTAAATAGTTTCTAAATTGGTATCTAATTAGCATTTTAACTACCAATTATTTAGTTTCTAAATTTGGTCTTTAAAACTTTAGTTGCTAATTAGATACTAATTTAAAAACTATTTAACAATAATATAAACTAATTTAGAAACCATTTTTTTTTTTAGTTTCTAAAATGGTCTCTAATTTAATTATCATTGCAACTAATTATTTTGGTCTCTAAATATTAGTTTCTATTTCATGATTTTCTTGTAGTGATTGTCTTGTAAAAATTTTAAACATGTTTTTAAATTAAAAAAGTAATTTTCTTAAAAAATAACTAGTTTAAACAAATGTTTATATGTGTATCGATTAAATTTATATTCTAAAAATATTATTAGTGAATTGTGAGAGAAGGACACTTTTCTAGAGTGTATATTTAAATTGGTCTTTAAAAGATGAATGTGTTGTTTGATCAATTTCTAATTAAAACTTTTATATGCTTCTTAAAAAAAAATCCTTTTTTATATGTCTTTTATGAGTATATGATAGTTGATATACAAACACAATGTTTTCTTCATATTTAATATTAAACTCAAATATTTTCAAATAAAAAATTGAATGAATTAAACAAAATACACATAAAATATTATCGTGTCAACAATTATTATTAATATTATTTAAAATATTTATGAATTTGAATGAATTAAGAAAATTTAAGTGGTGGTTTTTTAAAAAAAAATATCAGCCTGAAGTTCTGAGTAGAGGCACAACTTCAGTTCATGCCAGAAAAAAGTAATCTCATAAGTCCAAGCACAAATTTAATTATTTTAAAAAAATAGAATCATGAGATAACACAAATTTAATAAAAAAAAGATGAAGTCATCCTAGAGAACACAACTTTAGCATACTTAATAAAAAAAAAAGGTAATATCTTTGTAGAAAACACTACTTCAATCCATAAAATAATTAAGTCAAATTGAAAGTTATGTTTCGGAAGAGGACTTTTTCACTTTGAAGTAGTACATCAAAGCATGAATTATTCATTTGGTTAAATTTTTAAAAATTTTACTTAAATCAATATATATTTTAAATATAATTAAATAAACTAGTTCCTCACAAAGATGTATGAAAATTTACCCTGCAACTTAAAGGTGGCAATGTGAGAGGAGAGGTTTCATGAGCAAGAGACCTCCTCCAGTTCCAAGAGTCTTCAGTTGGATTACGCAGAGCAGACTCCTCGCAATGGGGTTCCAAAACATGCCCAATTTCAATCCCTGAAATAGACTGACCAAAAGCAACAATTTATTACCACTTCTTCGTTCTCCTTGTGATCTCAATCCATTCAATGGAACTCCATTCTTTCAAGTTTCAAGAACAAAAAAAGTTTTAATTACTTGTTCTTGTAAGCATGACTAACCTCCTCGTAGGATTGCATGTCTCTAGCACAAAATGTGTTTCTTGGGTCTATCTTCTGATACTCTCCTCTACAATTCTTTTGCAGTGACTGTTCACTCAGTAAGTTATTCAAACTTGTTAGCATTTCACCTTTTGGACTCTAACAAATAAACAAACAACAACTGCCACTCTAATTTGTAAAACAGAATCACCTCGTATAGTTCATCAGAAATGAGTGACATGCCATGATTAAACGGTATTTCGTAGTTTTTTTCAGTAGATGTTGTTATGGGATTCCCCAGCAGGTATCCCTGAAAAAAAAAGAGTTTCCTATTAATCAATGTGCTAAACTAGTAAAAATATAATTTGGTTTTATCCTGGTTCGTTTATGCTTTATAGAGGAAATCAATATGGAAGCTGTTCAAATTTGTCTGCAGATAGATAACTTGTTTCACATAATAATAAGAAGAATAAGAGAACTTTTTGTGTTTAGAAATCATAGTTGTAATTTAAATGCACAAACCTGGAGATTTATCCATGGTTGGATACCACCTTGGTTTCCTGAGAGTAATGAAAAATGGGGAAAAAGTAGTGTTAACTGTGAGTTGTGAATGTCACAAGCATTAAGAGGAAACAGGTGCTACTTAATCTTAGTTTCAAATTCGGCATTCAATTTATTTGACCCTTTAGTGAGTGTGATACCGTATGAAATTTCTTGAACAAGAATTGGTATAGGAAGGCCACAGTATGAGTCGCCAGCAATGTACACCTCATTTGAGAGAAATTCCGGATGATCCATTAGCCACTACACACATTTCAACATCAATGTCACACACTATTCCACTTGTATGCATGTTCATTTTGCTAAGCTGGAACTGTAGAAAAGTTAAGTTATTCTGAGTCAATTAAGTTTCTTCATTTTTAAAATTAGTAAATTTAGTCTTCCTTTTACTTTTTCCTGCAGAAGAAATATAGTGGAAAGTATATCAAATTTGATAGACTTTATATAAAATACGTGATTTATTAAATTTCAAAGGATAAAAATGAAAATGCAATTAAGCCAGTGAGATTTGAAGATGGGTGCAGTGTACCTTCCTGAGAAATTGATGAGCATGGCGAACTAGCTTTAAGGTACTTTGAGGAGCAGCACGTTCTGTTTTGGGATAAGAGAAGCCTGTAGCCGCTGGCAGATCCAAGAATATAATGCTACTTACCTTCAACAGTAAAATTAAGCTTGTGTTTATTTAGACAAAAAAAATTAAGCTTGCAACAAAGAAAGTTGTAGATGGAATAACTACATAGCAAATGAAATCAGTGTTCTAGATTAATATATCTAATTCAGGTAACAGGTAAGTGTGTAGACATGTATGCATACTCAACCTTTGTCCATGATTGTGGTTTCAATTTCAAATTAGGTAAGCTTCCATTGTATTCCTCGTTTTCAAAGGACAGTGGACCTGCAAATCCACCCAGATGACAGTAATAATAATACGTAATTAGTAACTGATTAACCAATCTAAGTACACAATTTCCAGATCATACTGTTCAAGGTTTTCACTGATCTTAATGCCATTATTTAACAGTGTATTAATTAATTAGAAAGATGATAATCATATATCTTTCATGCAAGATTCCAAGAAACGATGACATCTTTTTCCATTAAAAATCAATACTGAAGTATATAAACTAGTCTAATATAATAGGCCATCTAACTGATAAAAAACAAACTTGAACTTAAAATTTTGACATAAAAAGAATCTTGATCCGGTTAGTCAAGTTAAATTTAAAAAACACATTTGAAAAATATTAGCCCTATTTTTTCCGATAATATTAACTTATTTCTTTATTTTGTATAATCTGATTAAAATAGATTAAAAACAAACAGATGATAAAATATAGAGACTGAAAAAAAAATTGGAAGTGGAATTAAAAAGAGATGATTATGAGGAAAAAATGATGACCTATTTCAAAAACTAGACCAGAAAAAGCAGAGCAACCAGGTCCTCCCGTTAGCCAAAGAAGGAGAGGATCCTCTTTGGGATTATTCTCTGAGTGAATAAAATAGTAGAACAGTTCTGCATTCTCCTCTGCTTCACCTTCACCCACTTCCACATACCTGATTCCAATTCCATGACATCTATTTACTGTAAAACTTGAATGAATAGTTGAAAGGCATGACCTAAATGCAGAGTTTTGGTTAGCTTACCCAGTTTGAAGTAGAAATGGAAGGGGTCCCTTGAAGCCAGGAAGGAAGCGCACTGTGGAGTGAGATGTTGCAAAGTTTGATGAAGAAATAAGGGAGAGAATAAGGAGAAGGAGAAGGCCTCTGTTATCCATAACTACCCTTGCACTCAAAATTCACAGATTCTTTCGTGTCCCACATTCCTTTTCTACACCCTTATACATTCCGTACGGAGTTCAATCTCATGAGAAGACGGATTGAACAATGCTATTCATCTTTTATTTAGTTACCAAAATGATGCTTCTTCTTCAGTAGCATTAATGGGATCACTCAAAATCAATCTATCACATATAAGGACCCACATGCTTCTTCCAATATTGGAAGTTTTTGTAAGATAAGTTTGAACCGAACTACTTTTCGAGGAGGAAGAGAAAGGGACTTGTGAGAGAAATGGTTCAGAACATCCACTAAAAAACAAAATAAAAAAGTTGAATAAATTGTTTTTATCAATCAAAATTGAAAAAATAACGAAGAGATAACCATAACCAAATCAAACTACCAGTCCAACGAAAGTTGGTTTGGAGTAACAGGCCCTACAGCCGTATTAATATTAAAAAGTCGGTTAAAACTTGAAATCTTGAAGGACTCAACTACTTTTTTTATTTATGTTTCCTTAATTAGAAAGCTCTTTGAAAAACTGTTTCTTGTTTGTTTCATCACTTGGACTATGGAAGTTGTTTCTTTCTATCCTTTTGGTCAGGTAATGGAGGTTGAAATTAAACTATTTATTTATTTTACAAAACTACCAATTTAATTATCTTTTTTACAATAACTATCAATTTCAATTATTAAATTTATAAAATGTACTCTATTTATTTTTTTAAGTATCGAAATTTTTTATATCTTTAAACAACGTTAATTGTTTTTTTATCATTTATATTTTAACCATTTACTTAATATTTAATTGTTTTTATTTATTTATTTACTGCAACATAAAAATGGAAAAAAAAAATTGATCTTATCAATATTTTATAAAAAAAAATTGTGATAATGAAATTTATACTTAACACATTGACTTGTGAGTTGTCCCCAGCAATGAATTGGGTAGATTTAATAATTAATTTAGGATGATAGACAACCAAATCAAATTGAATTAACTCGTATTAAAACCTCATCCCGTAATTGATTAACCCTTTAGAACATTCATGTCCAAAAGTTAAAGCTATGAAAGGATTCAACACATACTCACTCCCTACTCTCCTCTCACCAACTTTTATTACTCTTTTTCAATTTGTTATTTTCTTCACGTTACAATTATTTTAGTTTTAATCATTTAAAAAAAATTGAATTCAATCACGTTCTTCAAACATTATCTTCTAATCTATTTATTCTTGTTAAGAAAAAAAAAACATCTGAGATCAACTTTTCCTCTAAGTATTATATCACGCTCGAATACTTCTCTTAAATAACGTACGCGTATCAGACATTGACACTCGTAGGAAAAGTATCGGTAAAGTGTCCAATTCAAAAAATATTTGTTGGAATTCTGACAATTCTAGCACGATTTTAACACAGTTTAAAAAAAATACATTAATTTTCTAAAAACTCAAACTTATTGTATAATTTTTTAGTATGATTATAAAAATAAGGAACAAATATTTTGAACCAGTCACAAAAAAACATCTTTCTACTAAAAAAATTGGAACATACTTATGCAAATAAATTTTTGTTATCAATTTATATAATTCATAATTATATAATATATAGATTCGTGTTTACGTGTCTTACATTCTAAAAGTATCTTTGTGTATGTGTCTTATCAATGTATGTATTAGTGTTTGTGCTTCATAACTTAAAATACCTTGTATCTATCATATAATTTTCTCAAGATAAAAATATTATTGGTAACGAGGTATTTTACATTACATTTAAAATTTTATCATATTTATTTTTCAACAAATAAATCATGGTTTTGTAAGAACTATTCACTGTAACTCCAATTAGATAATCTAAAATTCAATCGAACAATTTCAATAGGAGAGTTATTCTGTTAGTACTTTCACCCGGCATGTTAACTATGAATTTTAAAGATAAGATCCAATATTATAAAGATCTTTCAGTAGAATGAAAAAGTCCATGATAGAAACAAGGATATTCCATAAGAACTCTGAAGATTTAGCAAAAGTTGAGAAGAAAAAAATGCATTTAAAATACAGTTGAATAAATGAATATGAAGGGAAAAATCCAAAAAGAAAAAGTAGAAAGGGAAATGTGAAGAGCATAAAAGTAAAATGTGATGTGTTGGGTGAGAAGAAAAAAGTTGGAATCTATGGGCATAAATGCAACAATTCATATATTGGCACGTGGATTAGGTGAGCGTAGGAGTATGTAGGAATTGGTGAGTGTATGGCAATTTAAAGCATAGAAGCTTTTCTAGATGGGATGGGGACATTTTTTAGAATGAGTAGTTAAGAATGTGAAACAAATATTACATTAATACCCTACTACAAATTATCAGGTATCTAGGGTTCAATTAATTCGTATGCATTGACAATTAAAAGTTGTCAAGATTATCATAAACTCATAATAATACTTGAGATCGTTATTTGATTAGACTTTTAAGACTTCAAGTGGATTTAACATGTATATTTTGGAGTTGCAGGTTTAAATAATGATATTAATGTTTTAAATGAATCACATGTGTTTAATATTGTTCTTGCTAGCTCGAGGTTGGTCGGAATCTGGATGACCTCCTTGTGGTCTTCTTTCAAGTTTTAGTAATTTAACATTTGGAAAACAATGGTTTCTCCTGCGATGACACTTCGACGCTGAAGTCAGTAAAAGTACAAAATATAATAAGTATAGGATAAAATATAAGTTAAGAGTACTCCCTATGTAATATATTAAATGATTTTTTTCTTTAGAAAATAATCTGGTATGTATAGATTGAATTGTAACATCTTCACCTTTAGTCATAACTCTGTCTTAATTGAATCATTAAGGCTAATTGATTTAAATCATTTTATTTGTGCTCTTTCAAAATGCTAGATACATAAGTCGGAAAACGACTATAAATGTCTAACTATTGACCAGGTTTCATGACTTAACAAATATATTTTGAAATATTGAGTTTATTTGATGTAATTCTAAATAATGAGATATTATTATTTGCAAACGAAATTTATTCTTATTAAACGGCATTTGTTAAAACTATCCCAATGTTATAAGAAGAAACAAAAGATATTATTTACAAAATATAAAAAAAGGGATTAGAAATATTATTGAAAGAGCATTTTGTGTGCTACAACCTATTTACAATTATATGTGAATGTAAAGCATATGTGTTCGAGGGTGTAATTAACATATGGATAGGAAAAACAACATAATATTGATATGTATTATAGTGTATATATAACCTGATTATTTATGATGAGGGAGACATATTCAATAATAATGTTAATGTCCATTATAATCAAATTAATAAAAAAAATTCAAATATTACACATCTCTCATAGTGCTTATACTACTTTGTTGTGTACTTACAAATAAAACATTATATATATATATGATCTTCATTAACAATTTGGTAAAATATATTTATAAACATTTAACTAGCAACAATAATAAATTTTATTTTTTTACAAAGAAGGTTGTTTAGATTTTTTTTATTAATGTTTGTATTTCTTTTACTAATATAAGTAATTTATTCCTATTACAATTGTTAATATTTATATTTTTGTTTGTGTATTTTTTTATTAATTTAAATTTAATTAATTAATATTTTAAAACATAAAATGAAAATTATTAAATTAAAATTCATTGTTAGACTTACAAAAAAATATTTAAAGACTCAAAGATTTACCATGAAACCAAAAATTTGATCAGATCTTCTACCTAGTGATACATAAGACATACAAAAGAATAGTATAAGATGTGATGTAAGATTTTTGGCACTAAATATGCTCTTAAATATCATAAATAGTTCAAACACTGATCATGGTTTGGAGGACACAATCCCCTAATTGTTTTATTTTCTGACTAAATTAAAACAATATATTCATTAAAAAGAGGATTATTTCAATAAATTATTTAAAAGAATAATACATTGATTGTTGTTTTAAAATGTGTAAAATAAGTTTAAACTAGATATGATTTGTGACGAAAGGAGGAGAATTTACAGTTAGGTACACTTTTTTTCGTTTCGTCACTAATTCTTGTTCCATTCTAACTAAATTGACTCCTTCTTCCTCAGAGTTACTATCCTTCATTAAAGACACATTCATAACAAAAATTCCCTTTTTGCCGTCTACTACCGCTCATTTAATCCAAATATAAATCCATGCAACATATATTATAGTTTTAAAATTACTACCGCGTCAACTCAATTTTAATTGCCAAGAAAAATATATAAAAAAAATGCTACATTTTAAGACAAAGTTATTCAATCTTTTGTTAAATATAAAAATAAGTAAGACAAAACAATGCATATGCAAACATAAGTTACGTATATATCTTTATAAAGAGAATTTTTCTTTATAACCATTTTTTTACATAATTTTTGTCTGATTCTATCATTATTTAATATATCTCATTTTATAAGTATAATGAATTATTTTTTAATTTATTAAATTAATCACATGAGACAGTTTTTATGTGCAAACCAACTTCTTATTTTTTTTTTAATTTCTTATTTTAAGACAACAACATATTTCTCACCCTCACACACCAAAACTCACATATCAAATAAAATATTTTATTTCCAATGAGTCTATCCACTCTATTTCTAATCACTCTCTCCACTCTATTTCAAAACTCTATCATTTGGTAAAATTATCATTCTTTTTGCATCTACCATCAAGTGAATCCTAACCTTAACCTGAATATTATCACACCTTCTGATCTCAAAACCACCAATGGAAGAAAAGAAAAAACTTGAAAAAAAAGAGAAACTCAAAATCAATTCATTATTTTTCTTTTACATGTTATTTTTTGTTTTTTAATTTTGACTCATCAAAAGTTATTTCTATATTTATGTTAAATTTATATTATGATAAAAATTGAACAGATACAAAAATACACGGATATTTATAATTATTTTAAAAACCATACTATCATTAGTTGTGAGAGTATAGACATTTCAAAAAAGGAAAATAGTTTTTTTTGACACCTATGTTCCACCTACTAAATATTAATATTTTAATTTTTAAAATTATTTTAACATTTTATATTTTGCTTATATTTTTATTAAAGAGAAAAATTAAAGAAATCTTTTTATTTTTTAATTTTTTTATTATAAATATTAATATTTTATTATAAATATAAAGTGGAGTAGTATCAAAATATGATCACCATTAAAAGAAAAAACTACTTACCAATTACTAATGAGATATTTGTAAAGCAGTTTACATGAAACCGTCCCTTTCAATGCAGTACCCACCACCCACAACAAAAAACCAAACCACAACAAATTCCGATCAAACCAAAGCTCAATCAAATTACCAGATTTCAATCAATTATCTTTCTCTTGGAAGAAAAATCTATAGAAACCAACACCTATCCTAATTTCAGAACGCGTTTACTTTAGATCCAAAACACTTCATAATACAGCACTTGTCTTTCCAACAGCGTAACTTCTACTTCTGGGATACGCTTTCGGAAGACCGCGAACAACCCCATCAGACAAATCATAAGGCGTGTCCTCGTCGATCCGGCCCATGCCAACGCTCGTGGACTTCGGAAGCCCATTAGATGAAAGGGGCCGGGCCTGGGCTTCGGCCTGGGCCTGCTGTTTCAGAACCAAATCCACGTCGATTCTGTCGACCAAAGTCCTGGCAGAAGCAGCTCTCAGAAGCTCCGCGAAATCCTCGTTATCGGACCGTGACGTGGCAACACTGTAGCTCCTGGGCAGAGCCTGGAATTTGCCAGCAGCATCAACAGGGCTGCTATAGTTCATGTTGTGACCACACTGTGTTATGCTTCTGACGTAAGCATCCCTCGCTTTTCCCAATACTCTGAAAGGCGTGGTTATGATCCACACCAACTTGTTCTGCTTCTGTTCCTTACCCTTTCCCATGATTTCCAAAGTTACTTGTATTATTTTCAAACTGTTTGAGAAAGACTAGATAAACGAAATCGGATGAAGGATTCTTTTAATTTTGGGTGAAAGAGGAGAATTATGATTTTTGAAAGAGTGATGGAGAGAACGAGGGTGTTAAAAACAGAATGAAAGGAAGGTGGGTATGAAACTGTGAATTGGGCACAGACTTTTTCAGAGCACACCCTATCAGAAAAAGAAAAAAAGGATAAGAAGAAAGGCGTGGAAGATAGAACGTGAGAGCCCGAATTATCGTTTTTATATAATGATAATGAAGCTGTTCAATTATTACGGAAGTCTTTCTTCGTAATAGTAAAAGGTGGCTTGCCTTCTATTTCAAGGACCGCTATCATTTTCAATTCTGGGCACCATATTTTGACTTCTTTTATACTATGAAAACAATTAACGCGTAAAGCGTAAGCTGTGTGCACATATTTGGCTTCTTTTATGCATTAGAAGTGTTAATATTGATTTGTATTTTACATTAAACCCTTTTTAAGGGTACGAAAGAAGGACATATAAAATGGCGCATGGAAAAAAAAAAGTTGGGAGCAGGTAAATGAAAAACACAAGAGTAATGAAATAATGTTCCACTTCCACTGACCCTTCTTTTAAATAATAATAATAAAAAAGATTTTGATTTAATAAGTGAATAGGTCATTTTGTACTTACATTCTGTTAGGAAGGATTGACGAGGTTAATGATTAAAAATAATAATGTTGAAAATTATAACAGAGACACGTATATGACAAAGTAGACGAGGTCAAATATGCATTGGTGGTTTTAATAATAGAGAGACTGCAAAGACGGACAGCAGTTTTAACATTTATGGTGTGAGAAAGTGCCGTAAAAAACAAGAGAAAAACAGAGAGAAGATGAGGGAGTGGAAGGAAACAGAAAAAAGAAAATGGAATAAAGGAAGATGTTGCAGAAGAGATTGGTGGTCACACGTGAATGAGTATTGTTAATACTGTTGACTACTATAGTTTTTGTGCTTACAGCTAGGGGAAGAAAAACAAATCCAAACACAGGATCCATGTGCTTTAAATAAAAGAGAAGGAAGACAACAATCACATTTTATGTTACGTGTTTATATGTTGGTTTAGACAATCTTTTTTGGAAAGACAAATTACTGTGGAAAAATATATATGATTTTTGTCTCAAAAGATTTGCATCTAATTTTATAATTACAAAAGTATAAGTTGTATACTATTTTATCTTTATTTATTTAGTAGATATTATCTCTAATATATCATGGGTAGCTGCTCCCTTTGTATGAGGATTTATCATCAAATTGGTGATGAATATTTATGGTAGATTTTCCTATAGAAAGATTTTCCGACAGTGAAGTAATTAAGAGTTACATAAAGTATTCAGTGAATATTCCATGTAAAATTAATCTCTATATACACGTTTTTATATCTCTATTAATAAGACTTATATAATAAAAAAATATAACTATTTAGTACTTAAATAATATTTATTGACTTTTAATATTTGTATAATCATGTACTAATATTAGTTACCTACTCTACTCGAGTTAGTCAGATACATCATATGAGTTTTTTAGATTATATAGAATCATGTTTTTTAATTTTTTGAATATGGAGGAATGCACAAACCTTCTAAACTCAAATTTTATAAATAAAGTTATGTGGACTAATCAATTTGAGTGATAAATGAGTTTAATTATTTTAAATGTCTTAATGTTGTTGATGTCATATTTTCACCGTCCTCTTTTATATGTGCAAAACTTTGTGAACCTATACTTGGAGTTCTGTTTATTATCTTACTTTGTATATAATATTTCTACTCATGTATTTATGACAAGTGTTGTGGAGGGTTGTTCCTTATACATATTTATGAGTGGTTTCCAATATTAATGATGAATTCTTGTTTGATTAAGAGGATATATCAACTAATAGTTCACTTTTTTGTGCCACGTTGTCCTAAGATGCAACATTTTGAGCATTTCCTTGTTTTACACTTTAAGGTGAAGTGTATAATCATTCACCTTCTATTTGAACATTTTAAAAAATTTCATGCTCATTTCTTATAAGTTCGTTAGAGTTTGTGTGAGCATTTCCCTCTATTTTTCGGTATCGTTTTACTTTTTTGTCTTTTATTGGTACACTCTAACAACTTTGTCTTCTTTTTTTTCAATTCTTCTAATGAAAATAATCATTTTGATAAATGGAGATCTTGTTGCTACTCATAAATAATTTCCACGAATTATATTGACTTATTTTTGTGAAAAGAAATTATGTGGAGAAATTTTTTTCTCCATCCTTCATCATTTATGTTATAATGGTTTTCGTTACATTGATGATTGATGAAAGGTCGTTGTTGATGCCTTTATATATAAACGCAAATTTTTTTATCGAAAAGTATTATTATTAAAAAAACATTAGACTCGATCTTAAACAATAAAAAATAAAAGATAAATTTCTCTCATCTATTAGTATAATTAAGGTTCTTTTAAATTAATTTGATTTGTTTAAATGTGTTTTGAATAAAAATTTATATTAATTAGATTTTGTATAATTTCTTAGTGGCTTATTGTTGTAATTTTTATATTCTTTCTAATTGTGATAATAAACCTACGATGTTAAAAGTTTAAGAGTGAATAATTTAGAAAATTATTACTATATATTAATGTCTAAGTTTATTTCGTTTTGTTTTATTATACACTAAACTTTATATCCGCATGTTTATTATTATTATTATTATTATTATTATTATTATTATTATTATTATTATTATTATTATTATTATTATTATTATTATTATTATTATTATTATTATTATTATTATTATTATTATTATTATTATT
>Ga0123342_1003843_pt1 | contig 23633 bp, 17 predicted proteins | sample Turbeawhitnodule_FD_89960 | JGI IMG/M metagenome (GOLD analysis project Ga0123342, IMG submission 89960) | Root nodule microbial communities of legume samples collected from Mexico - Turtle bean Mexico white nodule | ecosystem: Host-associated > Plants > Roots > Nodule | place: Mexico: Nepantla... | reverse complement strand
TGCACTTCGAGGAAGGAAGACTTACACGCTGGAATTTCCCTAAGTTGGGTTACAGCGTTGTAAGGCCTTCCACGTGGAGTTGCGGTTAAGTCAGAAGGCCACGTGGCAGTAAGCACTGAAACCCAAGGTATATAAGCTTTTCTGAAAGCTTAGTAAGGTACGTTTTCACAGAGTTTACACACTTTCTAATCATTTGCTCGCTTACTCATTGTATGCACGAGTGGTTGGAGAGAGAGAGAGAGTTAGTTAAGATTCAGTTACACACCTTCAGAGCATTCAGTTACGGTGCTCCGAGATGGAGGTGTTTGGTGTTTCTTGCTTGCTGACTTGATCGTCGGAGTGCAAACAGCCGCGAGGGCACCCTTTGCTCACTCCTTTTCAGGTACTCACGACGGAGTAGGGTGAAGATCTGAGTTGGAGACAAAGGAGTCCTTGTTCGCGAGGCAAAGCTACACACGAAGATCTTTTCGGTCAACCGGCAGGAACAGATTCTTTGGAAGGATTATCTTGTTTTGAAAATTTATTTTCACCCTTCCAAGATGAGTCATAGAAGCCATCATTATGAGTATGTTTGAAAGTTGTTTTCTTTAAAAGTTGTGATTCAACCTTGATGGCTAGGTGAACCATTTGTTCAAAAGATGTATACTCATAATGTTCTACAACATTTTGAATTGCTTTTCTTAATTCACTCACAAATCTAGCAATCTTTGACTCTTCAGTTTCATGCATATTAATCTTGGTCAAAGTTATTTCTGAATCTTTGAAGTATTCATCTACACTCCTAGGTCCTTGATGAAGCGGTTGGAGCTTCAACAAGAGTTCCTTCCTATAATAAGGTGCAAACCGCGCGCTTATGCATTCCTTTAAATCATACCAAGAGATCATTATTGGCCTCTTGTTCAAACCAATGTCCTTTAAAACTTGATGCCACCACTGCATAGCATAATCTACGAATTCTATGGAAGCTATTTTAACTTTTTGGTCATCTTCGACCTCATACACATTAAATATTTGTTCTATTTTAGCTTCGCATCCTAAATATACGTTTGGGTCACTATCCCCACTAAAACTAGGTAAATTTACAAAAGGAAAAGGAAAATAAGGTTTTGGTGGTGGGTGTTGATGACGCCTCTCTTCAAAGTTATGCACTCTCCAATCTTGGTCTTCTTCTTGACTCCCATAGTGCGTGTAACTTCTAAAGGCTTTTCTTGATTCCCATCTCCTTTCTCTAGTTTGTCTCTCTTGAGTCGCTTCTAATCTTTGCAACCTTTCCACTAATTGCCTCATCTGCTCTTCTTTTTGGGCCAAAGTCTTCTTGGTGTTCGCAAGCTCTCCCAAAAGATATGCCTTTTGAGGAGATTGTGGCTTTGAAGATCCTCTTGAAGACAAATGAGCCATAATTTGCACAAAAAGAAAACAAAAAATTAGTGAAAAATAACAATCTTATCCACTGCTCCCTTGTTTCACTCGGCTATTTACTAAAGGAAGGAAGAATTGCAATGAACTCAAGAAAGATTTGCACTCTAAAAACAAGGTCTACATTTGGTAGTAAACATTTCAAGTGAAAGATGACAAAACTCTTACACTTGCTCACCAAAGATCCCCACAAAAAAACTTAGAAACTTTGAAAGACAAGCAAGAAAAGCTTAAAAGAAAGAAAGCTAAACCAAATGGGAAAAAAGATAGTAACAAAACTTTGAGAAGACAAACAAGAAAAGCACTTTAAAAAAAGGCTCAAAGAAACTTACTTAAACTTTAATTATGAAGGTTTGTATGTTCTTAGAAATTGTGAAAGCAAGAAGAATTAAATTCCACAAGTATGAACACAATTTGTCATATACTTAGAATTCTCTTTAGTAATTTGCAAAGTGAAAGTTGAAATGTGAATGCTCTCCATTTCTTTTGTCTTTGTTTTTATGGACTCAAGTTCAATATCATTTTTGCATGGATATTTAATTTTGTCATTTCACCTTTCAATTTCCGAAAAAAGATGTTGGGTTTGGATTAAAATCATATGAACACTTGCATTCTATGTTTGGAGTTAAATCAATAACTACTCAAACAACTTATAATTTGTTTTTAGCTCTTCACAATTAAAATCAAAATAAGTATAAAGGAAATAAGACTCCTAAAACACTAAGAACATAAGACTCAAGAAAAAGAGGTAAGAAAAACAAAATTAACACACAAAAAAAATCAAAAAAGAGTTTAAAGTGTTTAATGAATAAAAAGAAAAATTGTAAATGACAAGAATTTCAAGGCGAAATTGAAATTGCTTGAAGATAGAAGCAAGAATTTAAATATGGTAAAGGCAAAAATCAACTCAAAAGCAATTAAGCACGAGATAACCATGCTTTGATACTACATGACGTGAGTTGATTTTAAGATTTCACATTTTATTGGTTGCTCTTTGTTTATAATTTTTTATTTAACAATTATGGTGAGAACCCTAAGAAGATTGCCACTGGACACGAACTTAACTAAATGGTTAAGTAAGTGTGAAGGTTCACTTCAGAAGGCAAAGAGAAAAGACAATTATAAGGTGACAATGGTGCAGCGGAATTAGAGACAAGGAACACATAAAGAAGAACAACAAAATAAAGAACAAATTAAAGAGAAGAAGAAGACATGTATGGAAGGGAGGATATCGCAAAATAAATAGTAAAAGAGGAAGGGATGAAGAGCGCTTATGTGAAGAAATGAAGTCACGCCACTTGGAGTAGAGGGACTCCAATATGAGTGATGCAAGAGTCGTCACTTGAGATATTACCCAAGATAAGACCCAGATAACTAGAGCCGTCACTTGAGATATTACCCACCCAATACACAAGTCTCAAAAAATCACTCCTGCAGTTTCTTTACTATTCAAATTCAAGTTGTGAATACATGAGGCAAGGCACCCTATTTATAGGAAGGGGTGTCTTGGTGGGCAAGATGGGGGAGGGTAGAATGATAATATGAGAGAGGGGCCAAGGGTGATTGACCATGGTCAAAACACCCCCTTAACTAGGTCTTCTAGAAGGTAGGTCAACCTTCCTAAACCTAGATGCCTTGTCTTGAAAAAGTGGGATTGGCACAAGCCCATTTCGCTAAGTACACTCCCTTTTATGCTTTGTGAATCTACTCTAGCCTATTTTCTATTTGGACCCCCAAAGTGAGCCCAATTTATTTGCAAACATGTTTTTGTCTTTTAAGAAGACCAAAAGAAAGAACATTTGATGTTCTGGTCTATGTCCAATTCTTCTTCTACTGAGGTTCATCTAATATTTGGTGGGGCATTGTCTTGATTGCTTAGATGACTGCTCATCGTGTGAATTGGCTCTTAAGTCCTTGGTCATCTACTTTGCTACTTGGATTGTATCATGAGGAGGCTATAATGCAGAGAAAAAAATTTATTAGGATGTACCAAGGAAAACACAATTTCACAGTGCAGATGCAGAGAAGAGAAAAAAAATAGGTTGTTTTGTGGAATATCCAGTTGAAAGCACTCTTATATAAGTAGAAAAGGATGGCAGAGATAAATGGTCTTTTAGTTAGTTGTTTTTCAAGAGAAAAAGAATCTTCTATGGTGGGAAAAAGAAGTGTGTCAAACCCAAACAGAAATTACTTTGACAGAGCTTTTATTGTGATTGACCATTCATAAAGAGCTTTGAATTTCCAAGAAAAACATAATATATTCCTTTATGACCAGATTCTAAGGCATACTTATTGCATATTTGACCAACAATCGATTTTGAAAAGCAGAAACAGGTTTATGTAGAGGTGCAAAGGCAAAACAACAGGTTGTTTCATATTTTCAATAGGTTGTTTTAGTGTGAGAACAAAGAGAACATTTTCCATAACCAAATAATCATCTTTTAAAGTGATGAAAAATGCAGTATGCAATTTGTTCATACCTTTGCAAAGAGTACCTGAATAAATTTACCCAAAAGAATACTTTGAGATGTTCATATGGTCACAAGGAACACTTACATAAGTTGAGAAATGAAAACACATATACTCTCTTTATTCTTGAAGTTTCTCTTTTGAGCAAACATTATGCATGTGCCAAGGATGTCTCTTGACTTTCAAAGAACTCTGCAAGACATATACAATTGAAAAGTGCAAGCACAAAGACTAACTTTACTCTTGTTAGTTTTCCCTTGAGTAGTTATTCTTTGAACCCAAAAGTGATTATTGGCTGCCCAAGATACCTATAAGAAAGTTTCAGAAGAAAGATTTGGTCCCCTTATGAATGTGGGTCCAATGATGTTAATAGGAACCTTAGAAATCTTAGGAACCCATTTCAATAGATCTTTAGGAATATAAATCCTCTTAACAATGCAGAATTTAACAGTGTGGCCCCTTTTTATTTAGTAAAAGCAAGTTTTAACCGATTGTTTCAACAAAACAACAGGTTGTTTTTCAAAGAAACTTGAGAAAGGTTTTGAAAAAGGTTTGTTCTTGCTGTTTGGATTAAATCCCGGTCCAGCCTTGCCAAAAACACACAGTTTGGAGAAGCAAGGAAAATTTCAAGATTAGATTGGTCTTTGGAAAACTTGTCCATAGTTTTTAAAAGATAATGAACCTTCTTTTGAAGGGAATCACAATTTTCGCAAAAGCTTGAATCAACACACTTACAAGAAGAGTTTTGGTAAATCATTTCTAGGTTTTCAAAATCAGTTTTTGAATTAATTAAATCTTCTTCGAAGGTCTTGACTCTATTTTCCAACCAGTTGTTTAACCCTTTCAATCGGTTGTTCAATAGGGTCGTCCTGTTAGCTTCCTCATGAGGTTCTTTAAAGGCATCAAGAACTTGACTATAGTTTTCAAAATTCACATAAGTGTTAGAACTTATGCCATCAAACACATTGGTTTCTTCATCTTCTTTTGATGATGAACTTGAGGATGAATCATCATTGTCTTGCCAAGCTATGTAGGCTCTTCTTGCTTTTCCTGTCTTTTCAAACTTCTTGTTAGCCCCTTTATCTTTCTTCACTCTTCTAATAATCAATTATACTATTAATTAACCAAAATAAATCACTCATAATATACTGTTGCATTCATTTTTCTTATATTATTAGGTAAATTCCTACCCCTTAGAACATGTGATATGCATCCGATTTTTTTAAAATTACCATTCATTTAATTAAAAAATATATTTAAAAAAATAAATTCACAATAGAATTAAAAGTATGATAAAAATAAATTGTATATTATGTATTAAAGTTCTTAATAAACATAAATACACATATGGTAGTGATAAAAATAAAAATACGGATATACAGTAATAATAAAAATAAAAAAATGTGAATACACATGTTAATATTTAGAAAATACAAATACACATAAGTTTATGAAGAATTGAAATATTACAATATAAATTTATAGTTCATTTTAATAAATACAAATATACATATAATAATGATAAAACTAAAAAATGCAAATATATAGTTTGATATTTAAAAAATACAGAAACACGTAAGTTTACGATGAATTAGTATGTTTGAGTGTGAATTTATAATTATTTTAATAAATACAAATACATATGTGATAATGATAAACATAAAAAATACATGTACATAGTAATGATAGAAATAAAAAATGTAAAAACATAATAATAATAATAAATAAAGATACACTGTAATAACAAAAATAAAAAATACGGATATATAATAATAATAATAATAATAATAATAATAAATTAAATATATAATAATAATAAAAAAATATAGATGCGCATTAATAATAAAAATAAAAATACGGATATACAATAATAATAAAAATAAAAAATTAAATATATAATAAGCCGTTTTGGGCACATTTTGAAAATTTCAATAGTGTTATGCTCTTTTCTTACTTCCCTCTCATTGCATACAAAAATAAGCTTGATTATTCTGTCATTATTGGTAGTGATTGTATGACGCAGTTTTGAATATGGAACAGGTTGCCAAATATTCACGTTGTAACTTCCACGTTCTTATCTTTTTTTTTTTTTTTTTTTTTATTTTTTTTTTTTAAATACCTTTTTTTTTTTTTTCTCTTAGTTAAGGGTTTTAAATTTTTTTTTTTTTTTTTTTTTTTTTTTTTTTTTTTTTTTTTTTTTTTTTTGAATTTTATGATTAGAAGACGCCTTTTTTTCACTTCCCCAAGGTAAGAGTGTTATACTTTTACTGGTTTGCTTCTTTATGCTATTACCGAAATGAGTGACTAAGCTTGGTTTTTGCTAATTGTGGTTGCAATTATTTCTCATGGTTTGTTTCTTGAGTCGGTGTAAAACATTCTGTTGCATTATGAATTGTGTTATACTTCTCAAAATCGAAAATGGTGGGGGTATGATGAAAGTGCCTTTTACACATCTTTACCATGGCCTCAAAATTTAAAGAGTTTAGTACCATTTCACTGCTTGAAACAGAATTTGTGAAGTATAATTTGATTTAAATAATGTTAATGGGGTATATATAGGATAACAAATTAATAAAAAATGAGGATGATATGTTGTATGTACTTATGGACCTTGCTATCAAACTACTATCAAACTAATTCTGAAATTGCATCTCTGTTGGCAACAACATGTATTTATTATAAATTATTATTTGTTCAAACTGTCTCCAAGCCTTTTAATTAATTAAAGTTATCAAAATATTTTTCTCAGCCATTTTGACTTAGACTCTCCTTTAGGACTCTATCCCCAGACACAACAATCACTCATTGTCCTTTAAATAAGAGATGTACTTTATTTATCCTGTTATTAATTTTTACACTCTCCTTTTTCTTACACTCCTGTACTTTAATTGAGTTTTTCTTCTATAGTTTAAATTTATAACTATCAAAATTTTACTTTCACAATTTAACTTATAGAAATATATTTATCTGTTAAGGAAATAAACTTTTTAGAAGTTTGTTGCATCCTGCTATTAAAATTTTCAGTTGCTATTAAAATTCTGAGGTTCTTTTTGTTACACATCGTCTTGATGGTTGATTTTTGTCTCGGCTATTCATCTTCAAAATCTTGTTAAATTTCCTTGTGAGCAAGTTGAGAGTCTTATTATCACTGCACTTACTTGAGTCTTGATCATCCTTTTGACCAACAACTTTTAAAGCAATGTTGTTCACATGCTTTTTTTCATTTTCTTAGTCATTAAGTCGGTTCATCTCAAGTTCATGCTCTCTTCGCTTTCCAAACAAGGAGGTACTGGTCAATGTAGTCAAGTCCTTGGATTTTGAAGTAGTAGTGACCTTTGGTTGCCAAGATATGTCTAAGCATTTGAGGATCTTGATGTTCAGATCCTCCCTTTGAAAGATTTTTCCAAGGTAATGAGGTGATTTACTATATGAGTAAATCTCTTCTACACATCCGAGATGGTTTCCCCTTTCACTATCCTAAAAATTTCATACTCTTGGATCAAGGCATGCTTCCTTGTCCTCTTCACATCTGTTGTGTCTTCATGGGTTACTTCAAGGATGTCCCACATCTCCTTTGCAAATCCAAATCGAGAGACCCTAAAAAATTCATCTAAATTTAAGGCATAAGTTATAATGTTCTTGACAATGCAATTATATTGAGGCTTTTATTCTCAATCTCAGTCCATTGGGACCGAGGTTTTTCAATAAAAACAACATTTTTTTTTCAAGCTTAGGTACAAAAGGACCATTTGTGATAGCATCCCAAATTTCTCTATCAATTGATTCAACAAAAAATTTAATTCTTACCTTCCAAAATTGATAGTTCATTCCACAAAACCAATGTGACCTGTTTATAGAAGCACCCTCACCAAAGGGTAGTTTTTCAGCCATTTTCAAAAAGGTTTTAGGATTGAAACTTGAGTAACTTTCAAGAACTTAGCTCCTAATGCCAATTGTTAGAATGTGTGACCAAAACAAGAGGGGGAAAGGGGGGAGGGAGTGAAGTATTAGAAAACAAGAGTTTAGTGCCAAGTTTTTCCCATAATGTCTTCCATAAGTGACTTAAGAACTTAGAGTCTCTGTCAGCTATACTTCTAGGAAGCCCATGCAATCTAACAACTTCCTTAAAGAAGAGATTTGCAATATAACAAGCATCATCTAATCACTCAAGCAGAGTTTCTTTACTATATTCAAAATCAAGTGAAAATACATGAGGCAAGGCACCCTATTTATTGGAATGGGTGCCTTGGTGGGCAAGGTGGGGGAGGGGTAGAAAAGGGATATGAGAGGGGCGACCTAGGATTTTGGCCTAGGTCAATGCTGCCCCTTAGTCCTAGCTTTTAGAAGCTAGGGCTACCTTCTAACCCTAATGGATTAGGCACACGTTAAAATGATAGATACACCCCCCTATGATGCTAAATGGACCCTACTCTACTGAGATTAAAAACAAAGAGACTAACTGGTGCTCAACTCCCATAGCTTGGGCTCTACTCCTGGTGATCCTTTGAGGAATGATGGGCTATGAAGCACTAGCTAGTGGTGGGTCCTGACCTAGCCTTGGATCCAATGTCATGCTCCGGGTCATCCTTCTAAAGGGTTGCGCTTGGTCAGGGGATGCTTTATCTCTCAGGCTTTCATCAAAATATTCGCTAAATAATTAACAGAATAATAAAAGTTTGTTGGGATTTGTTGGAATGTCTATGATTAACAACAAAACAAAGCAAAGAGTTGTTGCTACAGTTGGAAAAATCGAGATTGTTAGAATTAATGGGATTAAAAAAAGGGGGGGTGAACTGTTTGTCAAAATATTTTCACAAAGATTGGCTAAGAATGAAGTTTTATCCACAATCACAGAAAGAGCAATCAGGGAAGCCAAACAATCAAAGCAGTTAAAATTGTTTGCAGAAAAACAATCAGTTGAAATTCGTTTTAACCGGTTGTTTATAGCAGCAGAGACAAAAACCACATCAAACAGTTTATAATAAGTGTGTGTGTGAGAGAGAGAGAGATTACACAATCAATTTATACTGGTTCACTCAACACCTGAGCTACATCCAGTCCCCAGAAAACCACTAGCTATTCCACTAGCAATCATTCAATAGATTACAAACACTCAACACCACAAAAAGGTGATCTTGACCACACAAGAACACTTACCCCCTTTCTTGTTCATGCAACAACTGTCAGAACAACCTCTGACCTTACAGATTTACAAACTTACAAGTATAGAAAGGAAAACAATTACAAGAATCAAAAGTAACAGATTACACCTGGTATTTTAAGAAATCACAGAGCTTCTAAGATCGGTTCTTGAATCAATGCACAACCTCTAGGCAATCTTGCAAATATTTCAATCAAATATCTTCTCAAAAACGTTTTTAATCTCACTTTCTGTGTTTTTTTTAATATAGAGGGTAATCAAATTTATAGCTCTTAAATCTAGCCATTTTAGGAAGTTAATAACGAGCCAAAATAGATTCAAATTAATTGAAAACAGGTTTAACAGGTTTTTGAAAAGCTGTCAAGAAACATGATAATCAACCGGTTGAAATGTCATTTTAACCGGTTAAATTGGTTTTGACAGTTAGTCAACCAATTAAAAATCAGTTTTGAAGACCCTCAAACAAGCTAAGTGTAAAACAACCGACTAAACCGTGAAAACAACCAGTTGTTTTTCTCTTGGCTTAGAAAAACATTTTTCTTTTTCAAAACAGATTGATTCAGCTTGTGCACAGGATTAAGAATGAACTTTACACAAATTCTAAACATCCTAGAACTAAGCTTCAATCAAAGCAACACAACATCAGACTTTCTTCACAGGTTTTGGTTTCATCAAAGCTTCATATTCTACAATCTCCCCTATTTGATGAAGACAAATCCCTGGGATATTTTGGGATGTTCTGTTTAGAATTTTGCCACAACCTGCAATCACAAACAAAGGTAGAAACATAGGATAATCTATTCAAAATCAATCAGGCACCACAAACTAGTTTCCACTAGGTGATTTTCAAAGAGGAACATAAGCCAAATCAATGTGAGAAACCAACCAACAAGCATAGGTGCAACAGCAGAAAAACAATCGGTTATTTCGCAGGAATAACCGGTTAAATTTTTTATTAGAGTTTATAACAGTAGCTTAAAACCAGTTAGAGCAATGTTCAAGCAAATGTACAAGTAAAACAAATGCAAAAATAGGAACATTACAACCCAAATCATAACACTTCTCCCCTTATTTGTCTTCACAAGTAGATTCAAAAAGAAGGATTAAAAACAACATGGATTAAGGTAAGGCATGTAAATCAGTGATTCCTAACTAATTCCTTAATGACAAAAACTTGTCCTTGGATAAGGGTTTGGTGAAGATGTTTGCAAGTTGTTTTTCAGTGGAAATGAATTGGACCTCACAGTCACCATTACAAACATCATCACGAATAAAGTGATGTCGAATCTCAATGTGTTTAGTTTTGGAGTGCTGAACTTGATTCTTTATGAGATTAATTGCACTTGTATTGTCACAAAATAAAGGAACCTTGCTAATTTTCAACCCAAAGTCCTCCAGTTGTTGCTTGATACATAGCAGCTCCCTGCAACTATGTACTCAGCTTCAATAGTTGATAAAGCTACACAAGCTTGCTTTTTGTTGTGCCAGGATATAAGGCTTGAACCAAGTAGGTGACATGTCCCACTTGTGCTCTTTCTATCCAATTTGCATCCTGCAAAATCAGAATCAGAGTATCCAGCTAAATGTATATGAGAGTGTGAAGGATACCATAAACCCACAGATGTTGTTCCGTTAAGATATTTCAGGATTCTCTTGGCAGCTTTAAAGTGAGATTCCCTTGGATTGGATTGGAACCTTGCACAAAGGCAAACAACAAACATAATATCAGGTCTACTTGCAATGAGATATAGTAAGGAACCAATCAACCCCCTGTATTTAGTTTGGTCCATTGTTGTTCCCGCTTCATCAGCACTCATGTAACAGTTTGTAGACATGGCTGTTGTTGCAGCTTTACAGTTCTCCGTCTCAAACCTTTTGAGAATGTCTTTACAGTACATAGATTGACACAAGAAGATGCCTTCTTTGGATTGATTGATTTGCAGCCCAAGAAAGAAGGAGAGTTCCCCCATCATTAATATCTCAAACTTCCCCTGCATTGCTATCACAAATTCTTCACACAATTTATCATTAGTAGAGCCAAAAATAATGTCATCAACATATATTTGGACTAAGATTATAGTAGAATTATACTCTTTAATGAAAAGGGTTTTGTCAATATTCCCTCTTTCATAGTGGTGAGATAGAAGAAAACTACTTAACCTTTCATACCACTGTTTGCGTGCTTGCTTGAGACCATACAATACTTTCTTCAACTTGTATACATGGTTGGGTGATAGGTGGTCTTCAAACCCAGGTGGTTGTGATACAAAGATTTCCTCATTCACAATTCCATTTAGGAAAGCATTCTTCACGTCCATTTGGAATAACTTCAAGCCATTCATGCATGCTAAGGCTAGTAAGAGTCTCACAACTTGTAACCTTGCTATAGGTGCTAAAGTCTCATCATAATTTATTCCTTCTTCTTGGTTGTATCATTTAGCAACAAGTCTTGCCTTATTCCTTGTGATTACCCCTGAATCATCTTATTTGTTTATGAAAACTCATTTTGTTCCTATGACATTCATTAGATATGTTCTAGGAACATGAAACCACACATCATTCCTTACAAATTGATTGAACTCCTCATGCATAGCAGCAATCTAATGTTCATCTTTGAGTGCTTCATTGATTGTCTTTGGTTCAATCTTGGAGACAAAAGTCATATGATTGTAGAATTTTGCTACAGTCCTCCTTGTAGATACACCTTTATTGATTTGCCCAGTGATGTTTTCTACAGAGAGATCTCTGCGGATCCTCCACTCTTTTGGAAGATCACACTGTTCCAGATTTTCAATCGGTTATTTCACAGAATCAACCGGTTGATTTTCTGTACAGTTTTCCAGATTCTTCAAAAAGATACTTTGTTCATCTTCTTTTATATCGAACTTTGTTGGTCTTTGTTCTACATTGTTAGTTTCATAAAAAACAATATGTACAGATTCCTCTACAATTATAAGCCTTTTATTGTAAACTCTATATGCATGACTAGATAATGGGTAACCAAGAAAAATACCATTGTCAGCTTTTTCATCAAACTTACCAAGACTGTCTTTACCATTGTTCAGGATGTAGCATTTACATCCAAATACCTTTAGGTGATCTATTCGAGGCTTCCTTCCATTGAGAAGTTCATATGGCTTCCTTCCATTTTTCAGAATGGGCCTGATAAGAACAAGGTTCATCACACAACATGTTGTACTTACTACATCAGCCCAAAAGCACTTAGGTAAGGATGATTCATGCAGGATTGTTTTTGCCAATTCTTCAAGTGACCTGTTCTTCCTTTCCACCACACCATTTTGCTAAGGTGTCCTTGGTGCAGAGAAGTTGTGAAAGAGGCCCAGCTTGTCACTAAAGGTGCTGAACTTCTCATTTTGAAATTCTCCACCATGATCACTCCTAATGGCACCAATGTTGCTGCAGCAGGAGTTTTGTAGCCTCTTGGCTAACTTCTTGAACTCAGAATAAGCCTCCATTTTTTAATGTAGAAACATTGTCCATGTAAACTTATAAAAGTCATCAACCACAACAAGAGCATAATAATTCCCTCCAAGGCTCATAGTTCTTGAAGGACCAAATAGATCCATATGTAGCAACTCAAGGGGTTTTGAGGTGGAACCAATGTTTTTCAGTTTAAAAGATTATTTTGTTTGTTTTCCCTTTTGGCAAGCTTCACACACATGATCCTTCTCAAACTTGAGTTTGGGTAAGCCAATAACAAGATCTTTTGAAATTAATTTGTTCAAGTGATGCATATATATGTGTGTAATTCTTCTGTGCCAAAGCCAAGATTCTTCATGCTTAGACAAGAGACAACCAATGGATGTAGAATTTAAAATATCAAGTAGATAGACATTATTAATCCTCTTACCAACCAGCAACACTTCCTTTGAATTTGGTAGACGAATCTCATGGGAATTAGTTTTGAATGTGACTAGATATCCCTTGTCACAAAGCTGACTTATGCTCATAATGTTGTGCTTGAGACCTTCTACATAGAACACATCATGAATTAGAAAACTATTTTCATTACCAATAGTACCTTTTCCAAGGATCTTTCCCTTGTTATTATTTCCATAGGTCACATGGCCTTCCTGCTTAAGAGTGATGTTGACAAACTTTGAAGCATCTCCAGTCATATGCTTGGAGCAGTCATTGTCCAAATACCATAGGTGCTTGTTTTTCATCAAGAAATTCTGCAAAATTTAAAATTAGGTGGCAAGATCTGGTCCCCTAATAAATTTGGGTCCATGGATGTTAATTTGATTGTTAGGAACCTTAGGATTCTCGGGAACCCACTTTAGGATACCTTTAGGAACAAAAAATTTACGAATTCTGCAAAATCTAACAAAGAGATCCTTTCTCATACAGTAGAAACAACAAACAACTAGTTGTTTCAACTTTTCAATCGATTGATTTTTTGTAATGATTGAAAAAGATTTTAAACAGCCACTGTTCTTGCTTTGTGGCTTAAAACCCAAACCAGATTTTCCAAAAACACAACTTTGAGATGCTAAAACATTCTTAAGGTTGGATTTACCTTTTGAAATTTTGTCTACAGTTTTCACAAGATACAAAACTTTCTTTTGAAGAGATTCACAGTTTTTGCAAGAACTAGATTCATACTTGCAAGAAGAATTTTGATAAATCATTTCTAAGTTTTCAAAATCAGTTTTTGAGTTGTTCAATTCTTCTTCCAAAACCTAAATGTTTCAACTCTATTTTTCAACCAATTGTTTTTACTTTTCAACCGATTGTTTGAAAGGGTTAATCTATGAGCTTCTTCATGAGTCTCTTTAAAAGCCTCAAGAAGTTGATAATAACTATCACATTTGGTAGAGGAAGATGTACTTACATTGTTTGATGCAGAATCTTCTTTTTCCATCAGACATACATCCATTTTGGAAGATGCATAGGATGATCCAGCAGAGGACTCATCACTGCCCAACCAAGCATTTCTTGAATCTTTGTGAATTCTTTCAAGAGTATCCCACATCTCTTTAGCTGAGACACACTCTGAAACTTTAAGAAATTCATTAGAATTAAGAGCAGAAACAATGATGTTCTTAGCAACACAGTCGAGATAATCCTTTTTTCATTTTTAGATAAAACACTATTAGTTTTAAGCAAGGGTATGAAAGAACTGTTTGTAATGACATTCCAGATTTTTCTATCTATTGAGACAAATTTTTTTATTCTTATACACCACAATTGATAGTTCACACCACAGAATAAAGGTGGTTTATTTAAAGAAGCACCTTCCTCGAAAAAAACCTTGTCAGCCATTAAAGCAGTTTTTTTTTTAAAAAAAAAAACAGAACTTGAATAAATTTCAATAACCTAACTCTTAATGTCAATTGTTAGAATTAATGGGCTAAACAAAAGGGGAGGGGGGGGGGGGTGAATAATTTGTCAAAATATTTTCACAAATATTGGCTAAGAATGAAGTTTTATCCATAATCACAGAAAGAGCAATCAGGGAAGCCAAACAATCAAAGCAATTACAACTGTTTGCAGAAAAACAATCAGTTGAAATTTCGTTTTAATCGGTTGTTTATAATAGCAAAGACAAAAACCACATCAAACAGTTTATAATAAGTCAAAGAGAGAGAGAGAGATATTACACAATCAATTTATACTGGTTCACTCAACACATAAGCTACATCCAGTCCCCAGAAAATCACTGACTATTCCACTAGCAATCAATCAACAGATTACAAACACTCAACACCACAAATAGGTGATCTTGACCACACAAGAACACTTACCCTCTTTGTTGTTCACACAACAAATGTGAAAACAACCTCTGACCTTACAGATTTAGAAACTTACAAGCATAGAAAGGAAAGCAATTACAAGAATCAAAAGGAACAAATTACACCTGGTATTTTAGGAAATCACAGAGCTGCTAAGATCAGTTCTTGAATCAATGCACAACCTTTAGGAAATCTTGCAAAACTTTGAATCAAATCTCTTCTCAAAAACGTTTTCAATCTCACTTTCTGTGTTGTTTTAATATGGAGGGTAATCAGATTTATAGCTCTTAAATCTAGCCGTTTTAGGCAGTTAATAACGAGCCAAAACAGCTTCAAATTAATTGAAAACAAGTTTAATAGGTTTTTGAAAAGTTGTTAAGAAACATGACAGTCAACCGGTTGAAATGTCATTTTAACTCGTTGAATTTTAGCAGTTAGTCAACCAAGTAAAAATCAGTTTTGAAAACCCTCAAACAAGCTAAGTGTAAAACAACCGACTAAACTGTGAAATCAACCAGTTGTTTTTCTCTTGGCTTAGAAAAATATTTTTCTTTTTCATAACAGATTGATTCAGCTTGTGCATAGGATTAAGAATGAACTTTACAAAATTCTAAACATCCTAGAACTAAGCTTCAATCAAAACAGCACAACATCAGGCTTTCTTCACAGGTTTTGTTTCATCAAAGCTTCATATTCTACAGGGGTTGAGTTTCATCTTTCTCACTCTTTTGTATTTAGATTAGCCTGATAATATTATGTCCTTTGATTGATATTGATGCCCATATAAAAATCATTTATATCGATTCCTCACATATTAAATTCCTAAGATGTTTCCTAAATATCGATATCTCGCATATTTATAAAACAACTCAATATTAAGATCATACGTTGATAGCAATTAACATTTCAAGTTTATTCCTAACACTCAGATATGTTAAGTATTATTGAATAGGTTAGAACCATAAAATTACTTTCTAGTCAAATTTAAGATTCTAGATCAAGAATTAGAAGCAAAATAATAATACCAATAATCAATCAAGAACACGATATTATGTTCATAGATCACCTCAATACATAAGAATTTGAATAGATTACTCTCAATCCTAAAGGGTAGAATTAGCCACACATCTTCTAACACCTTCTATTCTCCCAATTGGATTACAATTCACTCAATGGTGTTTTCCTCTCAATCATGCACACTAGGGTCGAGCCTCAAGCTCCCTATTTAACCTAATTTGCTAGTGTTAGGTGATTTCTTGCGTCGCGTTAATGGGCTTGTTGATTAAAACATAAAACGGTGCAATGGTTCTAGCATTTTTTTACTCAAGCGAGATATAACTCGTTTGAGTGAGAAAGGTGTCGATTTTTAACACTGCCACTGGAGCATTCTCGCTCAAGGCTCGCTTGAGCGAGTTGCTCTATTGCTGAGTTGGCTTTTTGTACTTTTGTGCGTTCCTGGGCCTTATAGCTTTTTCCTTGTAACTTATATAATTCCTTTTTAGCCCAAATATCTCCATTCTTCTCTAAAAACCTGAAATTAACACCAAATTTGGGAATAAAAGATCTTATTGAAATAAAGATCATAAAATGTGTAAAAAGGTATAAAATCATAAATTAGGGATTATTTTATATGTAATTTAGCAATTAATACTCATAAGTACCTATATTTTAATATGAAATATTATTGAAATTAGGCACTTATAAGAGCTACATCCAGTCTTCAGCTAACCACTAAGAATTCACTAAGTAATCAAATCAAGATTACAAACACCCACCAAGAGTGATGATCTTGAACCCCTTAAGAACACACACCACTCTTTGGCAACACCATAGTTTTCAGAAACCCTTTTCTAAAACTGCCTTACACCAAATACACATAATTACAATGTTCAAAGTGAAGGAAATAGAATACACCTAGGCTTTCCAAAGTAGAAGAACATAAGTATACAAAGACCCTGTCTTATTCCACACACAAGTGATGATTCAGCTCTTGATTTTCTTGAAAACGTTTTTAATAATCTCTCTATCTTAGCCACATGGAAAGATCATAAAAAAAAATTATATAGACTTATGGAAGTGGTTAAAACTATTAGATCATAAATCAAAAGCAGTTGAAATCATTTAAAACTGTTTCAAACTCTTAACAAAATTTTGTTATAAAAACAACAAATTGTTTTCCAAAACAATAGATTAAAATAAATCTTATGTTAAGGTTTTCATAAAAACAACCAGTTGTTTTATCAAAATAACTGGTTGTTTCAGTTTGACAACAAAGACAAAATAAAGCAAAGAGTTTTCAAAACATTTTGAAAACCACTAAGTGTCAAATAACTAGTTGTTTCTACAATTCAATAGGTTGAAAAAGTTGTTTTAGTCTCAATACTTTTGAGTAGCAGCTTTTTTCAACTTGTTGATTTGGAAAACAATTGACTAAAATTTCTCAGCTTTTAAGAAAACATTTTTTTTTTAAAAGAGATTAAGAGTCAGTGAAGCTTGGATCAATATAAGGTATGAATTAACAAGTCAAAAACTACTAAACCACACACACATAGCAACTAGTTCTTCAAGTCTTCCACACATATTTGGAGACATCAAAGCATCATTTTCAACACATATTTAGTGCATTTTGGTGCTCATGCTTCAAAAAAATTCACTTTTGTTATATGTAAGGTTTTTCAAGTGACATATTTCATATTTTTAAAATGAGGTTCTTTTAGACTAAGAGTTTCTTTGATTAGATATGGATTAGAGATTGAGGTTCTGCTTCCTTTTGTCAAACATACTCTCTAGTTAGGCATTTTATAAGTCATGTTTGGTTAAAAAGTTTCAGGTTACAACAGCCTAAAATGGTGAAGCATCAACAAAAAAAAGTAACCATGGAAAATGCAGCCAAGTACTCCCAAGTGTGACCAACATTGTTAACATGGGTAGTTTAGTTTATGGTCAGTGACCCCATCTATTTTCCAGTGTTTTGTGAAGAAATATTTTTTTTAAATATCTTTATAAACTTTTATAAAATGATATTTTAATAAATGATTTTATAAAATGTATACATTAACCTAAAATATTTATATATATATATATATATATATATATATATTGAATGCATTTTACTGCACATATCTGTAAATCACTCATGATGCCATTTGTATGCACTTCAATCATAGTGTACAAGTTTACATATTACATGACTAAAAGTCAGAGATGTTATTGGTCCAAGGTATTTTAATAAATTCTATCATGTGTCATGTTTAAATTGTAAGTCATATAAAACTGAGAAAAGGTGGGTGGATGAAATGAGCATAAGGGATTGGCGATGTGCTATGAAGTAAAAACTTATTTATTTTTGTACACATATTTATAGAATTGGAACTAGATCAACTCATTTTTAAGGAGTAAAAAACAAAAGTAACTTGTACCTGATTGATGTTAATTGGATAATAAATTATGAAAAATGACAACAATAAGAACAAAAATAGGTGTTTTTATAATGGTTAATGTCTATTATAAGTTTTGATTAATGATTTTGAAAGATTTTATATGCAAAATTCTCGTTTGAGTTTTTAAAAGAAAAATTAAATTTGGTTTGAATAATTTTATTTTAAAAATAAAAATGTTGGTCCTCGTATTTTAAAATACGATAGATGATAGATTCTGTCTTTAAACATCTGGTTCATTATATATAACAAAATGTTAGGGCCAAAACTATTTTGTTCTAAATCTTGGGAGACCTAAAATGCCTTTCCTTTAAAATAAATTAATTATAAAATAATATATTATGATATATTATATATTATTGGTAATAAGTTATTAGAATAATTTAAATTAATAACAACCTTGTAGTAAAAGGTAAGTATACATTCAAAAGTAAATGGATTATTAATTAGCATAAACAAATTAATATATCAATTTATCATGATTGATTTGGTCAAAGTTGATCTTTTACATAGAAATTTTTAGTTAAATTTTCTTTCTAACATTTTTATGCAATGAAATACATGCACACAAATCTGCAAACAATACTTATTCGTGAAGAGAGGTAATAAATAATTTCTTCAAATATTTTAATTATTTAATGATAAATTCCACTTTTTATTAAGTTATTTATTTTAGTTATTCAATGATTCATCTTCATCGGATAAAGATACAGAAGACATTAGAAAATAGTGAACTTCATTTTTTTAAGTGTTTCTAATAAGTTGTAAAACTCTTTAGTTTATTAAATATACAACTGAATGTTATATTTATCTTTTTTTTTACAATGTTTTTTAGATATTATTGAATTATCAATGAATGAATTTTTATGGGAATTGTACATTGTTACATGTGTAATTTTTACTAGTGAATGGAGGAAAACTAATAAAGCAAAACTTTTTTTTAAAACACTAATTTATTATGACGGTTATTGCAATATTTGGCATAAAAAATTTGATTTACTAAGATAGGTGGTAGAAATATTTGTCATAGAAAATTACTTACTATGATAATTATGATTCGAACCACACTACTGCAGAAAGTCTTTTTTTTTAATAAAAGCTTTCATGTTAGGCATCACTATGCAACTTGACATCTCAGTTAGGTTGGCACCTCAATTAACAACAATCATTTGCCATCACATGAAAAAAGTATTATTAAAAAAGAAAAAAAGAAAGGAAATACAAAAAAAATATGGGAGGATTAGACCAAAACCCATATGTTAACAAAAATGATACATAGGTAGAGTATACATATTCATAAAGAATTCTAAGAACATACTAGATGCAAACCTATTACACCAATGAAATGATTCTCTATGAATAAATCCTAAATTAGACAACTTATCAGCACATATATTCCCTTCACGAAAAATATGAGTAACCCTAAACCTAATTTTCCCACAGTAATTAAGACAAGTATTTCATCGATCACGAAGCATCCATGGAACATTACGACAACTAATATACATCGATTTCATTCTCAAATGTTGTCCATCAAAAACACAGTGACATTTTTTGAAATTAAAATGAGCAAATAGACGGTAGTTCATAATACAACCGCTCTTTATTTAAATAACAAAGGGGATAAATGGCGGTTGTAGGGGTAGAACTATTGTATATTCTTATGCGTTTGGGTTTAGACAACGGTTTTACCCCACAATTGTCGTTTATACCCCGTTATTACCCTAATTCAAAGCCCACGCCACTTACACTTTCCTTCTCTGCGTTTTCGTTTCTTCTTCTTCGTGCTCTCTCTCCATTTCATTTCAACTATCTTCACTCATTGTCTTTGTAAGTTCTTCCTACCCTCTTTGTTTATTCTTCCATTGGTTCATTGCTTTAGGTTCTTCACCATTTTTCTTGTTCTCGTTTCTCTTATTGCTCCCACCATTGTGCTCCAATTTCGTTCGCCACCACTACACTCCACGTTGTCGTTGCTGCACTTCACACTACTACCGCTGCCCTCCACCACCGTCGTTGCCATCAGCACCTCCACTTGAGATTGGTGTTTTTTTTTAACTTATTTTAATATTTTTTTTTAGTTTTTATGATAATTTATATATTCTAGTATTTATTATAATTTTTCTATTTTAGTATTTTTAATTTTTTAGGTAATTATTATTAATTTATATTATGTTAATTGTAGTTATTATTAATTTATAATTTGTTAATTTATATTATGTTAATTGTTAGAATAAAATTATTAATTACTTAGATTGTAATCAAAGTAATATTATTTTATAAGTAATTTAATGGTTTATAATTAATATTCTTCATTGAATTGTATATATGATTAACTTTGTTAATTTTATGTTATACGTATATTTATAATTCTTTTATATGTGTTGGTATTGAGTCCATGGATGATGAAACAGGATAGAGCGGATTCCGCTAGAGTTTGAGGAGAAGAATCGACTATTGCGACAAGAGTTTCTACAACATTAGCTTTGTGCTAAGCTACTTGTTGCTCCCACTCTTTGGAGCATAAAGGGGAGTTGTGCAGCTCCTACAATGTCAAGGGAGTCATTGGCCAGATAAGCCAATGTGAGTTACTTATAAAGGGCAACATATTTCCTTAAGTGGTGGCTGGAAAAGTCTTTCAAGAGGTCATGACCTTACAGAACGTGTGTCTCCCCCCAGATATGGTGAAGGTTACGGTGGACAAAGTATGACTTTTTCATGCTCGTATTTCACTACCTATAGATGAGGTAACTATTGTATTTGAGGCAGTTTAGACATTCATAATCTGGCCCATACACCTCATTCAAATTGTTCTAGAACCCCCGATAAGAATTTATAATTTCATTATATTAATTTATATTTATGTATTACATCTAATACAAATGTTCTTTATTTTGTAGAAACCTCTTCGGAAACCAAGTCTGCACAAGAAGCTTCTGGTTCCCATTGACGATCCTATAGCTTCTTTATTGTCAGCTGCTAAGGATATTGGTACAAACCTACTCGAGGTTTCGTGGGATTATACTTTTTTGGAAGAAACACGATGCAAAAATTGTGAATCTCTTCAAAAGAAAGTTTTGTATCTTATGAAAACAGTAGACACAATTTCAAAAGGTAAATCCAATCTTTAGAATGTTTTAGCATCTCTTGGTTTTCTATTTTTATTATTTTTTTCTTCCTCTCTCTTTTTTTTCATTTGCACTTGATCCTCTACCACTTGTGAAGGTGATAAAGGATAAAGTATAAACTTTTTTTCTTTGTAAGTGAAAGTAATCTCATTGGTAAGACCATTGTGCATAGTTTTTTTTTATCAAATTGCCAAGGTCTACCCAACAAAATATGACAAGCTTCCATGGGAACTATATCACATAAAACTTTGTCTTTATAGTTTCTCATAGACAACTCAACTTTCACTTGCTTATCTACAACTAATTCCCCATTTGCATTGATCAATTGAAGTTTATAAGGTTTAAGATGAGGTATTAATTGTAGATTTAGCTTTTCAACCATTCTAGTGCTACAACAATTGCAGCAAGAGCCACTATCCACAATGAGAGAACAAACATTTTCAAAAACTTTACATCTTGTATGGAAAATGTTCTCTCTTTGTGTCTTCTGGTTCACACTAGATTGGTTGTTGAGGGATCTTTGGATCATCATTAACTCACCCTCACATGGATATGCTACTTCGCTATTTTCTTTTTCTTTTTCTTCTCCCCCACTAGATTCATCATCATGGCTACTATATTCATCTACCCCTCTTAAGAACATAGTTCTTTGGTTTGGGCATTGGGCTTGATCATGACTTCTACCATAACATTTAAAGCATTTAACATCTCTACTATGGGTGGGTGGAGTGAGCACATCTTTTCCTTCATTCTTGGGAGTTTCTTTTGGTTTTTCTTTAGATACACTTTCCTCCCCTTTATACTCATTTTTGGGATAAGAGTTAGAGTATGAGCTTTCCCTATGACTTGAAGTTTTCCTCAAAAATTTGTTGTTCCACAATGATACATAGTTGAATCAAATCATTCAAGTCTTGGTAAGGCAAAAGTTCAACTCTATCTCTAATCTCAAGGTTAAGCCCACTTAAAAATCTTGCTATGGTAATGGATTTGCATTCCCTAATGGAGGCTTTCATCATGTATAGTTCCATTTTCTACCTATATTCCTCTACACTCATGGTCTTTTGTTGGAGTCTTTGGAGCTTGTCCATCAACTCCTTATTGTAATATGAAGGAATATGGCGGCATCTTAAGGCACCCCTAAGATCATTCCAATATTCTATGGGAGGATCCTTATGAAGACGCCTATATCTCTCAAGGGCCATCCACCAATACATAGCATTGCCTTGAAAACATAGACTGGCTAAGGGTACTTTGTTTTCTTAAATCAATTTATGACAAGCAAACAATTGTTCTACTTTCATCTCCCAATCTAGATAGATTTCTACATTTTCTTTGCCATGGAAATGAGGTAGATCTACCCTAACCTCTCTTGGGCTTTCTTTCTTTTCCTTTCTAACTCTCCTAGGGGGTGGTTGGTAGTATTCATTTTTAAGACTTTGTTCTCCATATGATTCATTTCCCTTAGAGCTAGATGCATGCGATTTTTTTTTTATTTGGTGTATTCATCTCTTTCTTTAACCATTTGCAATTGTCTATATGAAAGTGCTTGAACATCTTGTGCAATTTTTTTCAAAAGAGATTTTATAGATGTTCCCTCACTTTCATTAGAATTACGAGCTTAAAAAGATATGGTTAAAGTTTTGTGTTATAAGTATTTTACCCCTAAAAAGAAAAGGATAGTAGTGAAGGTAGCTATCCAGGAAAGAAAGGTGAGTCACTAGGACTTCTTAAGTACCAAGTCTTTCCTTGCCAAAACCTATCCTTCAAAACTTGTCACAAACCTTTTTCTAAGTAAACTACGTAAATCACAAGTAGAAATGAAAACACAATTTTATGCAAAGAAAACAATGCAAAGCAATTAGCAATACAAAACAAGTAATTAAAGCAAAATAATTAACTACGCACAAATTAAAGATTGTTAACTAAAAAGCTTTAAACTAGACGAATCCTAAGGTGAGGCTTCTAGACACTTGGAGTCATTGAAGACACACGTCTACACGTAATTATTCCACTAATTAATCAAAATTAAATGTAATTACAACTAAAAGGAAATACAAATAAATTGAATTACACAAAATAAAATTCAGATTTCCTAAACTATGCACTCCTTGGCTTGTGGTTGATCTTCCTTGATGTGTTCTATAATGTGTATGTGTTTGTATTTATATTTGCTGCAGCTCCTTGCCTTAACCTCTTATGGTTAGCCAATTAAAATCTTCAAAACAGTACCTACTAAGTAGGGATGGACTCACCACAAGGTTAATTC
>Ga0123342_1003842_pt1 | contig 23634 bp, 14 predicted proteins | sample Turbeawhitnodule_FD_89960 | JGI IMG/M metagenome (GOLD analysis project Ga0123342, IMG submission 89960) | Root nodule microbial communities of legume samples collected from Mexico - Turtle bean Mexico white nodule | ecosystem: Host-associated > Plants > Roots > Nodule | place: Mexico: Nepantla... | reverse complement strand
TTTTAAAATAAAAAAAAAAAAAAAAAAAATATATATAAATATATATATATATATATATATGATAAAAAAAAAAAAAAGACAAGATGCAATGGAGACATGCACGTGTATCACCGGACCAACAAAACAACCCATTCAGAGAATTTATACTCTGATAAGCCAAATATATTTTTAAAGAATTCCTCCCACAACAATTACGCAAGAAGGGGAACCAAATAAATTCGGCAAGAAAGTCGATTAAATTTTTTATAAGTCTTTCAATACACTTTATCTAGCTTGTAACTTGTTTACATTTCTTTTCATTTTTATTTCTTATATTTTAATATATTATTTTTATTTTTAATTTATTTATTATTATCTATTTCAATCATATAAATATAATTAATTATTACACAATCTTTTTATATTTATTTAATTACTTTTTTATGCAGTTCAAATTAAAAAATAATTTACAAATTTGAAGTAACATATCAAACGATACTAATTAAAACTGCACACAATAAAAAAATTTAAAATAGAAATTTAAGGAAACAAAATTTTAATTGAAAAATAAAAAATAAATAAATAAATAAAAATTAAATTAAATTAATAAATTTTAAATGAATTGTTCAAAAAAATATAAGAAACTTTTAAAAGATAAATAGAAGAATCATTTAAAATTATTAGTGAAAAAATATTAAGTTTAAAGAATCATTTAAATTTAATTTTATATATTTATATTTTTTTATTTAGAATTATAAAATTGAAGTTGTTTTAAAAAAAATGATTTTTTAAAACTTTATTTAAATTTATTTTTTTAGAAAGATAAAGTTTATTGACTAATATTTTATTATGTACTTTTATTTTAAATTTATTTTTTTATATGAGATTATATTTTAAAGAACTGTTTTTAAATAATTTATTTAAAATAAAAAAATGAAAATAACTACAAGTATAAAAGAATCTACAATTTTTTTCGCAAATATCCGATAAATAACAGACAAATTAGTGGAGCTAAGTTTTTTTAGACTAAATAGATAATAGATAAATACCTTGTATTTATGCACAGACACATGTACTGATACGACACAAATAGGAAAATACGTATAATTTTTAAAATATAGAACACGGAGACACAAATTTATATATTATATAATTATGAATTATATAAATGGACAATAAAGATTTATGTGTACAAGTATGTTTCATATTTTTTTTTAGCAAAAAGAAATTTTTCATGGCTAGTTCAAAAGGATTTGTTCCTTATTTTTATAATCATACTAAAAATTTATACAATAAGTTTGATTTTTTAAAAAATTAATGTATTTTTTATTTTTAAAATTGTGTTAGAATCGTGCTAGAATTGTCAAGAATCTAACAAATACTTTTTGAATTAGACACTTCATTTATACGTGTTTTACGAGTATCGTACGAGTGTCAGTGTTTTACAATGTCGTACGAATGTTGGTATTTAATACATGTATCCGACACGGACACGTCATTTAAGAAAAATGTCTAAATCTCATATTATATACACAATATGTCCATTATCATCCCTCCTCGGTACCAATATTGAAGAACTTGAATTCAAAATAATGAATATTACTAAAAAAAGACAAATTATAAGTAACTTCAAGACATTACAATTAATTTTGATATATATATATATATATATATTATGACTTTTTATTTTTCTGTTTGTGGGAATTGTCTTTAGTTACTTATATTTTTTTATTAAAAAAATCAAATAAATAAAGATATTTAAAGAATACTTTCATCCTTATAAAAACAACTATATATATTGCAACAAACTGGAATGAAAGAGCAAAATAAAAAAGAGCAACATATAGTTACCACAAAGCATTAATTAAAAAAAATGACACAAAATTCTTTGGTTGGTCTAGATACCAAAAAAATTGTAGCCTTTTGTCATCAAATCTATGAACATGTAGGAATTGGTCATCTAGAAATTGGCGTTCTTGCATAATAATAAAATTAACCTATAAGATATGAGAAATTAGAATAGAGTTAACGAATTTTCCGAAACCATTTTGAGAATGAATTTAGGTTACCGTAAACAGTTATACAGATGATAGAAAATAGTTGCAAAAATCATGTCCTTGAGGTTAAATAAGTTGCTACACAAAGTTATAGATGTCAGACAATCAATTTTTTTTGAAAGGGAGGGGTCTATTGGACAATGTACTCGTGGCTAAAGAAGTATTGGAAGAAGTGAATAGGAGAAAGAGGAGCTGCATTTTTTTCAAAGTTGACTACGAAAACGCCTATGACTCAATTAGCTGAGATTTTATATATTACATGCTTCAAAGGCTTGGATTTTGTGAGAGGTGGATTGGCTGGATAAGAGCGTGTCTCCAATCATCGTTGATTTTTCGTGTTAGTTAATGGAAGTCCCACTCTAGAGTTCAAACTAAGGAGGGGATTGAGACAAGGAGATCCTTTAACATCGTTTCTCTTTTTGATTGTAGCAGATGGATTAGCTGGAGTGACCAGGAAAGCAATGGAGAAAGATTTGCTGGAGAGCGTGACTGTTGGTGAGAAGTTAGTCAAGGTGAATATGCTTCAGTATGCGAATGACACTCTTTTATTCTGTGAAGCGAATCCTCAAAGCATGTTCGTGATAAAGGTAATGCTTAATTATTTCGAACTGACATCAGGTTTAAAGGTAAATTATCTAAAGAGCAGCATAGGTGGGTGGGGTGCAGTCAGCAGTTGTTACAGAGCTTGGCAACTATCTTGAATTGTTAGATAATGAGAACCCCTTTTAAATATCTGGGGTTGCTCATAGGGGGTTTCCATAAAAGAAGAACTTTTTGGAAAGGGGTGGTGGAGAGAGTGAGAAGCAAATTAGGAAGATGGAAAGATAAGCTTATGGAAAGATAAGCTTATTTCTATGGCGGGGCGATTATGTTTAATCAAGTGGGTTCTTTCCTCTCTACCTCTGTTCTATCTGTTGTTGTTATACAAATTGCCAGGTGGTGGTAGAGGAGATGGTGAGGCTGCAGAGGGATTTCTTGTGGGGTTGGGGGTCGGAAGGTAGGAAGATAATGTAGGCCTTGTGGAATAAGGTGTGTCAATCAAAAGGAGAAGGTGGAATTGGAATGATAGAGATGAGAAATTTCAATATGCTCCTGTTAGGGAAATGGATTTGGAGGCTGGGTAAGGAGGAAAATGGTCTTTGGAAGGAGGTGGTGGTTTCGAAGTATGGTGGGTGGAGAAAAATTAGGGCTCAAGAGGTTAAGAGGTACAATTCTTTGTGGTGGAAGGACTTGAAGGAGGTCTGGAGGTTTCAAGGATGGAAAGGAAATTTTGAGGACAACATAGTCTGAGATATTGGGAGTGGGAGAGAGGAGAAGCTTGTTTGATTGGGAAAAACAGTTAGAGCAAGAGTTGGTTAGGATGTTGGATACAAGGAGCATTTTCGAAGAAAAAGAGGATAAGTGGTCTGGAAGGCAAGTGTGCAACAAAGTTTATAGTCCAATCGGCTTACAAGTGCTAGGTACGAGGAGTTTTGGAGGATTAAGGCTCAACCTTCGGAGCAATAATAACATGGAGGGTGCTAGAGGATAAAATAGCGTATAAATAGAATCTGGTGAGAAGGGGGATAAGTGTGGAAAGCAATGTTTGTAGTATGTGTGGGGAGGGTGAGAAATCCACGTCTCATCTTTTCTGTACGTGTAGAGTTGCCTGGCTTGTATGGTTTAAGTACTACGAGTGGGTGGGTCAGGCATTTGTTGTTCATCAGGAGCCAAAGATGCTTTTCTCACAGTTTAGGCTAATAAAGGAAAGTGCAGTTCTAAATCGAATATAGTTGTGTGCATGGATAACAGTCATAGGAGAACTGTGGAAGCATAGAAATAAGAAGATATCCAGGAATGGGCACGTAGATCACTCGAAGATTTTTTCGATGGCGCAATTGAATGTTTGGTCGTGGGTGAAATCGAAGGTATGCCTAACATGTTTTTCTTACTCAGATTGGTGTCTTAAACCTTTGGTCTATATAAGGTCTATCAGAAAAGATAAAGGTTAGTGAAGAAGTAGGAATAGTTGTGCTTATGGAAAGAGAATGTTAATAGTTTGATTTGTCCTATGTTCTTTTATAAGAATTGAATTATTATTTTTTTTTTTACCGATAAAAAAAATACATATAACAGACAAAATTATTTGGAGATTTGAATGAGTATTATTTAAAGATAACTTACAATTTATAGATTTGAATGAATATTATTTGAAGAAAATATCATATATATTTTTATTTAGCAGTCATTTCTAAATCAGCTAGAATCTAAATTCTTTTTATGCATGGTCTGGTATCTCAATAATCTCACAAATCTTAAACTCTAAAATATAGTAGAACGAGATTAGTGTTTCAAAAGAATAATGAGTTTTTAAGAGAACAATGATAATTTTTAAAGTGAATCAAAATTCAAAATCTATTCAGGATGTTCAATAAATTCTCCAACAAGATTAAATTTCATTAAAACTACCGATGGAGAAAAAAAAACCATTAATTATAATCCAAAATGCATATCAAAATACACTAAATCTGAAAATAATCCACTTTAAGTTCGTCCTACATAATTATTAGTGAATATAGAGGATGAGAGAGATTATTACACATGTTTTTTTTCTTTCAATTTGAGATTACATTAAATGATGTTGAAATAGAATAACAACACTGCAATTTTTGAAAGTGAATAATATCTTATTTTTATGTTTTTTTATATATGAAACACATAACTTTCACCATTTATTTATATTTATTTAATTCATTTAAATTTTATTGTAAATAAATTTATAAAAATAAAAAACAAATATGAAATTTTAAAATAAATATTTATATGCACAATTATTTTTTTAAAAAAATGCTTATATAAACTAATCCGACTCTTATGCCACATAAGAATGACGCAATGCACACCCTATAGAAAGGAAAAATTATATTGATTAAAATGTTGTGGTAGGATGATTAAGATAAATGTGACGTAAGACTCACTTATACCAATTGCTTAACATATCGGAATTTCCATTAATTATTACTTTATAAACCTAATTTCACATCTCTAACTGTTACCTAAGTAAAGAGTCATCTCAACACAAGCCAAAGGTAATTAATTATGCCCAAAAGAAAAGTGTTCAATTTTATATTATAACCAAAATCAAGTCAAAAGATTGATGAATTTGAACATGCAACAGCATGTTAAAATATTCCCACTGACAATGATACATTCCCTACTTAAACACACAAATTTGAGGAATTCTTTCTAGTACTAACTTTCTTTCGTCTTTGGGATGATAATGGCATTCAAATCTCACGTTTCTTAAACTCTAAAGTGACGACTCTAAATTAGTTATTGGAAAACCTTGTCATCTCAACCTCAGCATATACATAAATCAAATCTTTTTCTGATTCCGTTTTAGTAAAATCAAATATATTATTTTTAACTTTATGTTATCTTTGAAATGTGTTCACTCTAAAATATGTTCAGACTTAATTAAATTTTAATTTGGTTTATAAATTTAAATATTTTTAATTTATTTTTATTAAAAAAATATATTTTATTGAGTACATAACATTTTCAGTCATTATCGTTAAATGAGTGTTACTTTACATCGTTATTATTTAATTTCTTTTATTTGAAATTTTTTTATTAAATTTTATGTTTTTTACCATAAATTTAATTATTTTTAATTATTAAAAGAAATAATTAAATATTTAAAATCTTTATATTTTTACCGTCTATAGCACAGCATCACAAATTTAGAAAATAAGAAGAATGAACTTTTGGAACTTTAATTATTTTATAAATGACATCATTTAATTTTATAAATTAAATACTAAATAAAAATAAACTATTATGTCATCGATACTTAACAATCAAATTAAAAAGATTTCATTGTAAAATGTATAATATTTTTGTAAGAAAATAAATAAATAAATATGAACTATTTAATGGGTGATTCAACTCTTATATAAAACAAAAAATAGAAAGAATTAAAATCACACACATCTACCTATTCCAAACACCCAATAAAAAAAAACCTAAAAAAACCCTGCAATAGTCAAAGAGTATTATATCAAAAACCCAAAACAACCAAATAAACCCACACATGGCATTAGCTGAGTGGGATATATATAACTCATAAAAAAAACGTAAACAACCACCAAAATAAGGAGGATGACATTTTTTTTATCAGCAAGAGAGAATAAATAAAAAAAATCACTTCAGGGGTGATTCAAACCCAACATAAAACACCCAGCCAAAACATAAAAACAAATACGCCTCATCCAACAAATCCAAACCCATATAAGGGGCCAACAAGTAAAAGAAAAAAAAAACAAAGCACTAAAAGAACCTGCCACTTCTAAAAACAACTTCTAAACTAACAAGCCAGACAAAACACCCAGCCTAAAAACAACAACCCACACACCTAAAACGAAAGCAAACAAACTAGATCGAGTTCACACATACAAAGGGTTCAAGACACCAATCTGAAAAAAGAAAAGCAAGTAGAGGGGACTTTAGAGGTAACCCAAGACCAAACCTTCAATTAGGCTAAAGAAATTTTTTTTGAATGATCCACCACTTCGCCTTTGAAAATGACCTTATTCATATGACTTCAAATCTCCCTTACCACTGCGATCCACACACTCCCTAAAACTAAGTTGACAAATTTAGGTGCATAACACATATTGAATTGAAGGAAATGTGAATAAGAATCGGGAGGAGCAATCGATAACAACCCTAACCACGCATAACACAAGTTCCAAACTAACCAAGCAATTCTACAACCAAAAAACAAATGGTTAGATGACTCCTCTTTTAACCCACACAAACAACAACAAATACTTTCAACCACAACCCCACGACTAATCAAATTAACTTTAGTGACAATCTTGTTTTCCAACACCCTCTAAGTAGTAACCTGGGTCGAAGGCAAAACCTTAATACTCCAAAAAAAATTGAACAAGCGCAAGCATTCTGCTTCAATCTCTCCCTCTAAAATATTGTACGCAGAATTAACCGAAAACTCTAGAGACACTCCATCTTTCCAAGACCATCTATCAACATTAGCCGAAGCAAGACCCAACCCATGCACCACCTTAAGAAGCTGACAAACCTGAACCTTCTTCCAAAAAGACTCCTTCGCCAAACAAAATTCCACCTTCAAATATTGTTAACATAAACCCCACAAAGATCTAACAATGCATCTTTGTTAACACATAGGGAGAATAATCTCAGGAATTTGAGATCTCGGGAATTTACATTTCAAAGCAACGTTACCCACCCACCTATCTTCCCAGAATTTTATAGCCTTCCCATTACCAACTTCCCACATAAAGCAATCTTCGAAGTTCCTACCCCACTCCTCCAACATCCATATCTCCTTCAAATCCCTCCACTAAAGAGAGTCAAAATTGTTTCTCTTATGCTCTTTCAAACTTCTCCAAACTCCATACTTAGACTTTAAAACCTTCTTCCACAGATCGCCCTTGGTCGAACCCAACCGCCAAATCCATTTTCCCAACAAGGCTACATTGAATAACTTAATATTAATAATGCTAAGACTGCCAACTTCACGTGACTCACAAACCTTTTCCCAATAAGCCCACACAATCTTTCTCCCATCAGACCCCCAACCCTAAAGGAAGTTCCTCTGAATTTTCACAATCTTCTTCAACACAATTGAATGTATTTTAAACATAGATAATTAGAACAACGAAATAGCCGAAAGAACTGACTTGATCAAGCAAATCCTCCCAACTAATGAAATAATTCTACCTTTCCATCTCCCCAATCTGCTCTTTATTTTTTCAACCACGCCATCCCAAAATGCTCCCTTCCTATGACACCCCCAATAGGCATCCACATGTACTTGAATGATGTTTTCATCACATCAGAGTTAAGAATAGCCGCAAAACATCGAATCGTGAACTGATCAACCCCCACCCCTTCAATACTACTCTTCAATTCACCTTGAGACCAGAAGCCAGCTCAAAACAATTCAAAATAATCTTAATGTTGAACACGCTTTTGGTAGTCGCTTTGCAGAAAAACAAAGTATCATTAACGTACTAAAGCATATTAACCTTAATCTTCTTACCCTCGATCTCCAAACTTTCCACCAAATCTTTCTCAACCGCTTTCCTTAAAACTCTTGTTAAGCCTCCAGCTACTATAAGAAACAAAAATGGAGCTAAGGGGTCTCCTTGTCTCAAACCCTTCAACGGAAAAAAATTCCTTAGTCGGGCTACCATTTACGAGGACAGACACAGAAGCTGATTCCAGACAAGGATGATGGTATAAAAGTGATTAGATGATCCCAAATTGTTTTCCAACGAATCCAATAGCAAATCGAGTAAAACAGTGTTCAGAACCTGTAAGCAATACAAATTAGCAATAACAGTAAATGAAAGAAGAGTTGTGATTGTTAAGTAGGAAAATATAAAATATGATTAAAAATAGTAGAGAATGCAGGTGGACTTCCAAGTTTATTCACCACGAATTCCTCATTCACTACTAGAAAATCATTAAATAGAAATCAATTTTAGAAACAAAAAATAATTAGTTGCTCTATTAACTAAATTAAATACCATTTTAGATACTATAAAATTTGGTATCTAAATTATTTTTTATTATTGATAAATAGTTTCTAAATTTGTATCAAATTAGCTACCAATTATTTAGTTTCTAAAGTTGGTAGCTAATTATATATCAATTTAGAAATTATTTATCAATATTAAAAACTAAAAACTATTTAAATATCAATAATTTTTTTGTCTCTAAAATAATATATAATTTAGTCATTATAACAACTAATTATTTTGTCCTAAAATTGATTTCTATTTAATGATTTTCTTGTCGTGATAAGTTTTCCTGAATCAATATCTCACTAGTTCCAAGCGTATACTCATGAGATGTTTATCTTTTATCTCTCAAAGAGATTAATTACAACTAAGCGAACTAACCAAAAAATATAATTAAAGAAAAGAACGAAATTAAATAAATTTTGAAATAAAAAGCATTAGTGTCGACAAACCGGTACTAAATTAAATAAATTTTAAAATAAAAAATATTTGTATTAGTCAAGTCAACACTAAATTACTTTAAATTAAAACTTAATTTAAAAATTAGTAACAAATGACTGTTAACTTAGGTTAGTAACAAATTTATATCATCTAAACCAATGTTGCATAGAGTCGGTAATCGGCCATCAATCATTTGATAATCATACATACATGTAATACAAATTCGATGCTATTAACTAATTAACATCAATTTTTGTGATGTTAAGTGAAACCAAAATATAAAAACTTCATTCTTATATGTTTCTCTATGGAAGAAAGAAATCTTTATGCAAATAATTTAACTCTTTCAATTTTTTATGTTACCGTGTTGTAAATCATTATAAAAGGATCTTATGTTTTTTTTTGGGAGTTTCAATGCTTTGTGGGTATTTTGGGGAACTATTAAGTGGAAGAATTTATTTTTTATTCAGGGTTGTTGGAGGATTAGAGGAGTAAAATTCTCTTATATATAATGTACATTAAGACTTTTTTTAATGGGTTAGAGTACTTCTAATACTCTTATTTATTCTATTTTTTTATTGTTGATAATTTTTTATTTATTTAAATAATTATTTTCTTATAATGACGTACGTGCTTAAAATTTAAATACCTAAATGTACAATCCTCCTACTCCAACTGGAACTTAAACCCTTTGCCGTGTTTAAAGTCGATGATGTTGAAAATGATATCTTAACTAATACACTGTGCAATGTGGATAAATGCAGGTAAGTAAGAAATTTGAGCAAGCGAGCTCTATGCGGGTAGGATTGAAGGTAAGTTATGCACACTTAGATAGACAAATTGTTGAAGAATATACCTGGGGAAGGCTCATAACAACATAACCATTTGCTACTTTATGCATTAATACACAGGGGCTGAAATGAACCCTGCACTCGATAAATACTCGAGATTTGGCTAGCTGCAACTAGGACAAACATGCAACCACCAGCTGCATCAAATATACATACCAATGGACCCAAATAGAGGTCAAGGAAGCTAAAATTTTTATACTTAATTAGATACCTATTTATAAATTAAATTAGAAACTTATATTAATAATAAAAATTATTTTAAATATCAATAATTTTTTCTATAAAATAGTATTTAATTTAATTATATAATAATTATTATTTATAATATATATATATATATTAAATATAATAAAACTGAATTTAGCGATAAAAAACATTAACATTCAATTTAAAGATAAACAATTAATAAAACTAAACGTAGATAAAAAAAAAAGTGCAAGTCGAGGTGATTCGAGAGAACCGTGGAAGTATATGGAAAATGTACATCATATTCTAAGGACTAATCCATTAAGGAATTATTAAATAATAAGTTTACATTATCCACATTCAAAATTTAGAAAAGTTAGGTGTTAAATAATGGTAAAATTTTGAATGGAAAAAAATATTAGAGGAATCTTTTACCAATGGGTCTATGTCCAATACATAAAAGAATTTGAGATTACTTTGAACATAGGTATCGAATTCTCTTGTATGGTCCATTCATAACTTGTTAATGAAGATTTTGTTCGGTGTTTCTTTTTCTTAGATTTTCAACAAGTAATATTAGAACTCATTATTCATCTTAATAATAAGCTCAAACATGAAGTTGGTAATAAATCTCTCTACTAGATGATCCTTTATATTGAAAATATTTCTTATAATTAATAAACTCAAATAAGTTTGTTTGAGTAAGAAATACTCATAAAACCATTGCATTTTGAAATTTCTCAACATAATAATTGAAATTGTCCTGTAACTTCCTCAATCTAAATCCAAATTTCCTTGTTACTTTGGATTTTTGAATATATCTGTATGATTAGAATATTTGAGACAGATCCGAGAATTTAAAAGCGAAAAAGTAAAATGGTTATAAATGAGAAGAATGATGGAGGCACGTGCGCGGCCAGGAACACGACAAGTGCGAATAAGGCATGTTGGACATACATGCACGAAGCACCGTTTATGTCAACTTGCACACACTAAAAATAATTAATAATATAGTTGCAGAATTTATTCAACTTCAAATTCAAACCGTCACATACGACCCTGTGGTCAAGGTTCACCAAGAACAACACAAAGCGCACACATAAATACTATTGCTGCTGCTATCTACATCCATACAATACGTGACACACTCATTTTCCAAACACAGTAAAAATAATTTCCAACACTTTCTTTCTCTGTTTCTAGATTTGTTGCTAATGGAGGGAGGAAGATCATCGGTTTCAAATGTTGAGGTTCGGTATAGAGGGATTCGGAGAAGGCCATGGGGTAAGTTTGCTGCAGAGATTCGTGACCCTACAAGGAAAGGGACTCGGATATGGCTTGGAACCTTCGACACTGCAGAACAAGCTGCACGAGCTTATGATGCTGCTGCTTTTCATTTTCGTGGCCACAGAGCCATTCTTAACTTCCCAAATGAGTACCAGTCTCCTGATCCAAACTCTTCTTTGCCTATGCCTTTAACAGTTCCTCCTTCTTCCTCTTCCTCCTCCTCTTCTTCTTCTTCCTATTCTTCTTACTGTATGGATAACCTTGCGGGACCTGAAATGATGCAAGGTGATGATGATATTTTTGAGTTGGAGTTCTTGGACAATAAGGTGCTTGAAGAACTCCTTCAGGAAAACAGACATCTCTTCAAGTGAATGACAAGAAAGATCAACTGGCATGAGATAATAAGAAAATTTGTTGTTAATTTAATTTAATTTTGTTTCACTTGCGTTTGTGGCTGATCATCAAGGCTCTTGGAAATGAGACTGAACATTTGTTATTATTGTAAGAACTCAGTTATGGGAATAAAAAGACATGGAATATCCTTGTTTTTTGGTAGAGTGCTTGCTAGGCATTGTGTGTGTCGTTGATTTCTTGTGTTCATACCCATACATTTTCTGATGTTTTAAATAATCAGTGCATTGCATCCTTATTAAAAATAATATATCCAACATAGTTTGTATAAAACATAAATCTTAACAACAAAAGAAACCTACTAAACAAAGGACGCAATTCTTAGATTAACAAAACAAATATAGTTTTTACACTAAGACAAAATACTTCTATTCACAATCTACTTTAATAATATAATAATATATATTATTAATTTATATTAAAATAAAAAGAAATATAATTAAAATAATAATATATTGAGTTGTAAAATAAGAGTAATTTTTTGAATAATGTTAACATACCACTCTATAGATAGTTAATTAGGAAGAATGTGGCCAAATAATAATGTATAGCATAGGGGAATATGAGACCCTGAAATATCCCTTCAAGAAAAAATATTTATAGATCGAATTTCTAATTAATTAATGGCATTATAGCTTCACCATATAGTAATCATATAAAGGAAGTAACAATTACACATCTTCATAGGTATCCTTTAAAATTTATTAGATCAAAAGATAATCATGGTGAAATTTCATGGAATGTTTGTAGAAGTGATCATAAACTGTAAAAAAAAATAAATAAAAAAATCATACAATAAACATTAAAAAAAAAGTGTATGTGCTGACGATTATTTTTATATGAAGTGATGTTTATAACCGTCTCACAATATACTTGTGTGGTAGTACCTCGCATCGCCACAAATTTGACTGTCACAAAGTATAATGTGATGGTTTATTGTGAATTGCCGTAACACATACCATATAATATATTGTATAAAGTGACAATTTTAAACATGTAACTTTTGTCTGTTATAAATATTAAATTTTTTAATTAGGTAAACCAATTTTAATGTAAATAACAACAATTTTAAATGTCACTTTTAACGGTATAATATGACATTTATAATAATCATTATTATATGAAATGATGAATTATTTTACGTTAGTTATGACTATCGTAATTCAAGTATTAAATATTTTATTTTAATTTTATAATTTTTAATATTTTATTCAATTCTGTTTTTATAATTTAATTTCATAATATGATTAAACTTTATATTATTTTAAAATTTCATATATTAATAATTGAATAATATAAACATAGATTTATAATCAAAAGATGACTTTATTCATTTGTTGAGATAACAAAGTTGGTAATGGTCAATGTATTCAAAACTACAAGCGAATCAAAATGATAATATTAAATTGTCAAAATATCACTTATTTCATATTTGGACATTACAAGGCACGTCCTAATTTGTTTTGCTACCACCACTTCTAACATCTAGTATCTAGAATAAATAAAAATATGTTTAAAATTACTTTTAATATGCTTTGTTATTTCACCGAATTTATTCCTCAATGACTATAAGTCCTGATAAGAGCTGCCTTTTTACTTTACCTTGATTACACAAATACAATAGTGAGTTAAAAACTTACTATTTAAAAAATATATAAATTATTTCCTCTTTATTTTACAATTACATATAAATTTAGTAAAAATAGAAAATATACATCCATGAGTTTCCAGACAAAATAAATGTGAACAATTCCACTTATAACCATAATGAACTAGAAATATATGTTGTATAGAAACTAAAAATTTGAAAGGTATTAAAGTTTTCACCTCCTTAATATCCACTTCGACATATAAATTCGGAGTCCAGCCATGAAACAATTTTTAAGTGTAAAAGATACAAAATAAAATAAAAAATATATATATATATATATATATATATATTCAAAATTAATTGATACTTAGTTTCTAGAAATACTAAGGCCTAGTTTGCTTCTGGACAAGTAAAGGAACATATTTATTGCGTCTAAGAAAATTAAGAAAAACGAGATATAAAAAAAACAAAAAAAAAAGAATATTGGTTGGTTAAAAACTTTCTTTGTAAATTAGGAGAGAATTGCGAAGAAAGTACTGTGAAATATATATATATATATATATATATATATATAATTATTTAGGTTTCTTTTTATTATAAATTTAAATTATTATTGTTTTTATTTAAAATAGGAATATAATTCAAACATATAAAGTATAATTAAAATTATAAAAAAAATATTTTTATAAAATAACATAATTAATCATATTATCTATAGTAAATTATAAATATAAATAATAATAAATGTATTTTTTAATAATAAAAAAACCCTAATTGTTTTACCCTTAATTAAAATAGGTCATTTATGTTTCAGAAAAATTCTCACACTAAACATTATCATGGTCCCATGTTTCATAATTGTGAAATAAAACATCCATAAGAACATGGGAAATTTAAAAAAATTATATAAACAAGTGTATCACCACATGTATATTCTCACAAGTAAATACTTACGCAACTCTAGTTTTTGAAATCTCAAATTCCAAATGAGTGCAAGATCGATCAGAATTATGTTGATATCTCAAACTATTTCGTTGGTGTTCTTGTTTCCTAATGTCCACAATTATTGTCTCAAACTAAATATAAATCAAACAATAAAAAGAAAGAACTAAAGATCAGTGTAGAGTCAAAATCAAACCTAATAAATGGTAAATGAATGTTACCTATCGATGTTGACGAAGTTTTGAGTTGACGGCTGATGGTGACGGTGAGGATTCGCAGTCATGGTGATAGTGATAATTACTGATGACGGGTTCGAATAGTCGGTTTCGATGGGTGAGGGATAGGGTTCAAAGAAAGAAACTTTCAAATGTTTGAAAGTGAGGAATAGGACTCAAAGAGAGAAATTGTTGGTACTAAGGTTCAAGGGCTCGAAGTTAGCACTAGTACAAAAAGGTACATTAACTACATTTAAAAAGGACATATAAAGACGGTTTCCAAACTGTCGTTATTGCAGTTGTCGTTATTGCATGTGTCATTATAAATAAGTCATTTATAACGACCATTTTCCAACTGTCGTTATAAGTGAATTATAATGGCGGTTCCTCAATTGTCATTAATTTGGCTATTAAATAACAATTTTTTAAAAAATATATATATTTTAAAGAAGGTTGGGAACCGTCGTTATAAGTGTGTCTTTTTTTTAAAAAAAAAAATTAAAGACGGTTCCAGGTGGGTGGAACTGTCGTTATATGTGTTTTTTTTAAAAACAATTGTTTTATTTGTTATATATACACCTCAAACCTACATAAAATATCCAATTTTCATAAAATAAAAACATTTAAAATGATAATTTAAATATGAAAAATACATACAACAAATTATAACATTTTACAAAAAAAAATCCTAATATATGAAAAAGTTTTATGTCATTTTAATAATTTATCTATCATAAGGTGTTATACACGGTTACAAAATACTTTAACCATGTTGTCCTCACGTACTCTAATGCTTTTAAAAGTTTTGTTATGCTCAATTAACACTCATTTTTCTGGTTGTCTTGGATTCTTATATTTCACAATGTCTTTGTGTGTATCTATGTAAGGTAACACCTCATCAGTGTTATTTAGGATATACAAATGTGTTTGCAGAACCTCTTCTCTAGATTTGCTTATGACATGTACACATTTTCAAGATTTACTTATCAATCTACGATAGTGCCAACATTTTTCAAGAACTCCTATAGATTTGGCTTTTGACAAGTACTCAGAACAAAACTCAATAGATTATTCTGAAATGTATTTTTCAATAATGGAAGCTTTCGGACGACATTGATTCTTCACATATCATTTCAAAATGTTCATGTATCGTTCAACTGGATACATCCATTGCATATAAACTGACCTACACAATCTGATTTCTCCTATAAGATGAACAACCAAATGTACCATGATATCAAAAAAAGATGGAGGAAAAAACATCTCGAATTGACACAATATCTTCTTCAAGTTCATCCAACTTTTGAGAGTTAATCTCGAATTGAAAAATAAACATAGTCGAGTGATTGTAAGCCTAACATTTTTTGTAAGATTCCACGAATAGCCACCTGTAGTAATTGTTGCATTAGAATGTGACAATCATGAGACTTTAAGCCAATTAGTTTCAAATCATTCATAAATACAAGACTTTTCACATTTGAAGAGTAGCCTTGTGGTACCTTAACACCTTTAAAAGATTCACAAAAACTTGTTTTCTCTTTCTTTGACAAAGTGTAACACGCTGCGGGCAAGTATGTACATTTACCAACTTCTCGTGGTGCCAATTCCTCTCGTATATTTATCTCAATCAAATCCAAATGTGCATTCACGCCATCCTTTGTGTTGCCTTTAATGTTCAGAAGTGTTCCTATTAGATTGTCACACACATTCTTTTCTAGGTGCATTACATCTATATAGTGTCTGGCATCTAACTTACACAAATATGGAAGATAAAAAAAGATTGATCTCTTCTTCCATATTTCACTCACAGTTTGCTTCTTCTTCATGTTTCTAAAAGTCACATTAACATTTTTTATCTTTTCATAAATTTGAAGGCCACTTAAGGGAGTGGGACAAATATCATGTTTTTGGTATCCGTTAAAATCTTTTTTCAATCTACGATACGAATGATATTTCTTTAGAAATCTAAGATGCCCAAGATACATGATTTTTCTTCCGTGTTTCAACTGCTCATATGATGTCTTCTCTTCACATATTGGACATGCTCTATGGTCTTTCAAACTATAACCTGACAAGTTCTCATATGCAAAGAAGTCATTGATAGTAAAAACTAACATCGCATGCAATCGGAAAAATTCATTCTTAAACGCGTCAAACACGTCAACCCTTCATTCCACAATAATTTCAAATCTTCAATCAATGGATTAAGATAAACATTTATGTCATCTCCAGGTTGTTTTGGACCAAAGATCATCATAAATAACATCATGTATTTGCGCTTTATACACAAAGCATGAGGTAAGTTGTAAATCACTAACAAGCTGCCTACCTGGATTCCTCTGAACATGTGTTGATCTCCCTCGTCACTGTCTGACCCAAAGACCACCATGGATGGCCCACCAACTCCCACTTCCAATTGGGCATGCGTTCTCGACTCACCAGCTCCCATTTCCAATTGGGTTTGCATTCACTTCCAACTTTTGTCCAGTTGGGCTGCGTTTCCCACATTTTGGCCCAAAGTGAAGATGGGCTCATAAACTGTGTTTTTGAACACCTCCATGGTTGTAATTAGGTTAGCCAATGTTGAGTGGGCATTACGGTTGTTGCATGCGGATTCAGAGGTTTGGGCGTCATGTTTAGCAAAAACAACCCCTCCCGAGCCGTTCAAACCTTGCTTTTCCTTATTAGATTAAGACTTACCTGCTTTCCTCTGCCTCTCATAACATTCACAAAGGATTCCTTATCTAACATTCACAGAGGATTCCACACCTCCCTCCTCATCCCCCTCTGATCGGCGTTCCTCCCTTTCCCCTTGCGTACCCTCCTCATCACAACTGTTCTCCGAGAACATAGTGCGCTCCACAAAGGAAACCGAGGATGCAACAATGTCAGCAGAGGCATAATGGTTGTACTGGCATTTACACTGGCCTCCAAATTCGCATGGATACTCCTCTTCAATATGGATATTATACACATTACCATTGATTTGCATGCTCTTTGTCATTCTGGCACTATTATTCTTGAGTAATCGAACTTGCAACCTTGCATACTCAAGATTTTCCCACATCATTGTAGAGTCATGAACTGACACCAACGTAGCCATTGCTCCTACCACCTTTGATAAGCAATCCTTGTTCTAGAGGGAAACGGGTAGGCCATAACACCTTACCCAAACAATTTTGTGACCTGCTACGTGTGTTTCTGACCAAGGATTAATAACATCAAACACGCTGTCAAACCACTCTTTATTGAGCGTGATTAAGTCCTCCATGCTTTCCCCTTCTCTTGGCATTAGTAGAGCCAAGTTGTCACCCATATACCTTACTTTTATCATGTTCATTCCCACTTTAATAAATTCTTCACACAATTGATCGTAATCCAACTCTACAAAGAACTGGACAATAACGTTATTTTGCATCCACGACATAACATGTTGTTGAGTCTTTATAATGGGGCCCTTCCACTTAGATTGTGACGAACCTCTTATAACCTCAACAAAGTATTTTTTTCTCCTTCTTTTCCATCCACACCTCCTTACCTTTCTTCTTCATATTCGCCACAGGTTCATCCGAGCGACTATTCCTGGTATCCCTTGGCTCTTCCTTGTGTAGGTTCCTGACATCCCTTCTGACCTCTTTGTTTAGGACAAGCTCATTCCTTTGATATCTTGGGATATTAACATGTAGTTTCATGTTTCCAATATAAATTTGATCAAGCTCCTTCTCCAGTCGCCCCACGTTTCCCACTTCAAAGAACCTCACAAACCCAAATCTTCTCCCCCACTTGTTCAACTTACGTGAGATGAACAATTCTTTCACCCTTGCCCATCTTTGGAAGATCTTGATCATATTGTGCTCCACGAAGTTACTCGGGAAATTAGAGAAGAAAAAAGTTGTGTGGTTGTTTGATAATCTTTGTGGTTTACGGTCATTGTCGTGGAGGGCATTAGTTGTTCTACCTCTCATCGTTTGTAAAAATGAGGTTATGAGCTTGTTGATTAATGGTGATTAGTGAACCTTGTTCTCCTATACTCCAAACAACCTCTCTTATTCCTATTTACTTGATTTACTCAATTTGAAAATAATTGATAATTTTGAAGAATATGTATTTGATTAGATGACACATGTGTTAGACATTTGTGAATGAGCTGATGTAATATTAATTTGAATTTGATTTAAAAATGTGTATTATGTATTTTACTAATGAAATGAAAAATATTATTGACAAAGATTATTTGATAATAAAATTGTTTTGTACACATGTGTACACAATTGATGAATATAGTGGTTTTATGAAACCTTGAGTTTTGTTAGATTTATTAGCTTAAGTTGAATTATTTTGATTTTGTACTTAATGTTTACATTATTTAATAGGTTATAGGTTGAGTGTTTTGAATCTAATTGAATTAAGATAAGTATAAATTGAGTAGTATATGAATGATACATTATTTTAAATTGAATTTTTCTTAAATGGAATCAAAGACTTAATTTGTGATGTTAGTTCTTATTGCTCAAGTGATCATATACGAATGCAATGCTTTAAGTTATGAACGATAATTTGAAGAAGAGAGAAGTTGTAACACCTTAATTGAAATAGTAAGATATATATATATATTATATATATATAATGGTGAAATTTAAGATTAAATGGGACATTTACATAACATAAATAATGTTTATATATAAATGTTCCTCTATAAGTTGGTCTAAAACAAATTGAGCATGAAACAAGTACATATTTTGGAGTGGTTACATATTTTATATATAAAGTGTGATTGTAATTATTTTTTATCAAGATAATGTAACTAATTATTCATGAGGAGATTATAATTGAAGGTAAATTCGTGAGAAGAATCAAAATTCTTATGTGTTTCTTCTCATCTCATCTCATCTCTTATTTTATTTTCTTGAAGCATTTCTTGATTTAACTTTTTAAACTCAAATATTCAAATTGATTGATTCAAGAAAAGTTTTAAAAAGTCTATTAATATTTTGAAAAAAAAAAATCAAATTCACCTCCTCTTGTGACAACTTTTTTTTTATATATAGAACTCAAATTTAAGAGACGTCCTTTGAATTATGTCAAAAATCTCCTATATTTATATTTATTAAGTAATTCAAAGCTAGGAGACACTCACATATCATTTAGCTACCTTAATACCCTTAAGTGACATAAGCTTACCCAACAAATGTAATACTCATTTCCTTTCTTAAATACAAATTAAAAATAACATTAGTTTTGAATATTCATGTAGAAGATGTTACTTCAAGGTAAAAACCTAAAATTCATCAATCATAAGACCAAATTTATTCTCCACTTCAATTTCAAAGAAAAACATTATACTTAATAAATATCTATTCACTTTCCAAATTCACATTTAAAATCTTAGAGTTTAATTTCATAGAAATTATTTTCTAATCTAGAAAAGAACAAATTTAACATCTAAAAAATTAATAATTTAGAGAGAAGAATTACTCTAAAGATAACAATCTCAACCAACTTTTTCTCTCAAATTCATTCCATAATCAAGAGGAGAAAATGATTGAGCACAAAGAACCAATAAAAAAACAACGACTTTCTTACGGAGGAGATAATGAGAATGAAAAGGAATGATTGATTCACTAGGTGGATTTAAAAAAAAAAATAGAAGAAATTTTTTTAAGCACTACCTCAAATTCATTAGGGGAATAACAATTCACCAAGCAAAAACCACACCAAAGACTAAACTCATTTTTTTAGGACTGACATCAGCTGAACATATATAAATTTGTTGAGTGAATTATGCATAAAACTTTAGGTGTCTTCTTTACTACATAATTTGGATGAGCGAAATCTATATCATGATGAATTTGGAAAAAAGGAAAATTAATCAATTCTCTATCTCCACTAAAGATATCATCAAACAGAACCTAATTTTTAGAGAAAAAAAATAATTAATTATTATAGTGACTAAATTATAAACTATTTTAAAAAGAAAATCATGAAATAGAAACTAATTTTTAAAAAAAAAAATAATTAATTGTTATAGTGACTAAATTAAAGACCAGACTAAAAAAAATGTTTCTAAATTAGTTTATATTATTGTTAAATGGTTTCTAAATTGATATCTAATTAGCAATGAAGGATTTTGCTACCAAAATTTAGAATCTAAATAATTGGTAGCAAAAACTTTGATTGCTAATTAGACACTAATTTAGAAACCATTTAACAATATTAGAAACTAATTTAGAAACCAAAATTTTTTTAGTCTCTAAAATGGTCTTTAATTTAGTCCCTATAGCAACTAATTATATTTTATCTTTAAAAATTAGTTTTTATTTCATGATTTTATTGTAGTGCTCCAAATTTGTTGACCAAAAGCTATTAATAGTGTGGAGATTAGATTAATCACAAGTCTTGTAAGAGTTAATTAAAGTTATTTTGTGTGAGTCTAGGTTGTCAAATTAGATTAAGTCGAATAGGACAAGTTGGTAGACATTCAATTAGATTATATAAAGTATTCTCTAGTACTAAATTTTTTTATAAAAAAAATAAATATAAAATACAAATAATTTAAAATTTAGAATTTATAAAAATACCATAAATTCCAATTCCCTAAAAAATATATTTATGTATGGTATAGAGGATAATAAGAGATATACTTTTCCCCTCTATTCCAAAATAGGTAGGTACAATATCAATTCTAAACAATATCTATTCAAACTTAAAAGATTAAAATTTCTTATTGAATTAGTACCTATTTATCTAGGCGATATTATAAAATATCTCAAGAAAGTGATACCTATTTGATTCATGGATTGTGTTCAATATTATATGAGTTAAATGAGTTATGAATATTGATAAGAAGTAAGGATACATATTAATGAGTGATTTGTATTATATATATTTTAGACAATTTAGTGAATTTGTACTAATATACCGCAAGTGCAAGGATATCAAGAGACATATAAATAAACTCTCTTAAGAAAACAAATCATACTTTAAGTACAAGGAAGACGTACAAAGAAATCCTCTTATTTATTTACTTTTGAAAAACTTTGTTTTTTAAATTAGATGCATTATATTTGTAAATATGTAAATATTTGCATACAACTTTATTATATATACTAAATGGGGAAATTATTTCTTAAAGTTGTTACTAAATGAATAATAATATACCGTTTAATGCTAATGACAAAGTATAACTAATTTTTAAAAAAATATAAATTATATAAAATATAATTAATTTTAAAATTATATTATGTCATACTAGCACGTATTTCCTCGAATTGATTTATATTACCAGCCCCACCAAATTAATACATAGATTATGCAATGAAATAAAATTTGTCTAAGGGTCCCACCATGCAAGTTATGGACATTAACTAGATCCCGGAACTATGAATTAAAAAAATTAATATATTCTTCATTAGAGTAATACTGAGCTAAATTTCTTTTAAGAAATTTGATTTATATAAAAATTATAATTGAAATAAAATATTTTATTAAAATAATTAACTAACTTTTCTGATAAACAATATTTGTAGATGACATCATTAAATAATTTGTAGTTAGATCACAATTATCAAGAAAAACACGTACAACCACAAAATTAATGGTTCATTTGGTGGGACATGTAGAGGCAATTATTAAAGACATGTCAATTTTCCAGCAAAGATATTGTGTGGAGAGTGGGGACAATAAAAATTCTTTTGTCTAGCAACAGTACCATTATTCTTTCTTGGATTAAGACTTCCTTCGTCTCTTTTTTTTTCAATTCGAAAATCTCTCAAAATTGTAATTGTATAATTTTACTCCTTTCATTAATTAATTGAAATTTTCTGATGTAATATTCACTTATTTATGTTTAAAAATTGAAAAAAAGACTTGATTAATATAGTTAAACTCACCTATTATTTACTTGAAATATTTATTTCACACAATAAATTCTTAAAAAAAATTAATATCGCACAATTATAAGAATTGAGGGATAAAGATATAGTTAAGAAGACCCACATAACAAATACTTAATGCTTAGTATGGAAAGTAGTTGGGAAAATGACAAACACAGTATTGCGACCCAATGGATTGAGAAAAGTATAGGTGACAAAAACAGCTAAGTGTCAACTAGCTTATGTTCTTTGGTAATTATATATATATATATATATATATATATATATATAAAAAGTAGGAGACAAAAACTTGTATAAGGTAAAGCTAAGTCTATACTTACAAAAAAAATCCTCAAATATAAAATGAGGAGTGAAATCTCATCGTTATTCATATTTTATTATTATTAATTCTAATTTTATTACTTTAAACTATTTTACGTTATATTGCATTAATGGTTAGTTTATAATTAGTATTACTATTTTATAACTTTCAGTAATTGTAATTTTATTATATATATTATTGACTAAATCAAAATGAACAAGATCAATTTTACAATTTTGTGCAATTACGTTCAATCAGTTGCTACAATCTTTTGTCTTCTCTTATTTCTTCTTCAATTAGTTCCTACAACTGGTATCAAGAGCTAGTCTGTTATTATGAACTCTACCCAATTATCAGTCTCTATCCTTGATGGAAAAAATTACAATCGGTGGTGTGTGCAAATGAGAATTTTGTTTGATTATCATGAGTTATGATGTAGTTGAAAGTGGAGTGTCTGCATTAGCTGCTAATGCAACTGAGGCGCAACGAGTAGCGAATCTTGACCAGAAGAAGAAGGACAATAAGATTTTGTATCTCATTCATCAAGGGATGTATGACGAGACGTTTGAGCAGATAGAAGGAGCAACAACTACCAGTGAGGCTTGGACAATTTTGTCAACCAATTATAAAGGTGATAATAAGATCAAGAGGGTGCGTCTTCAAACCCTAATACGCCAATATGAACTGCTGTAGATGGAAACCACAGAGACTATTGATGCCTATATAAATAAAGTTATTGCTTTGACAAATCAGATGAAGACCAATGGTGAAACACATTCGGAGCAGGCAAAGGTGAAAAAGATTTTAAGGTCTTTAACTCCCAGATTTGAACATGTTGTTGCCGCAATTGAAGAGGCCAATGACATTTCAAAAATGACAGTAAGGTTATTGTCTGGTTCTCTACGAGCGCATGAGCAGCGGATGAATGAC
>Ga0123342_1003841_pt1 | contig 23637 bp, 16 predicted proteins | sample Turbeawhitnodule_FD_89960 | JGI IMG/M metagenome (GOLD analysis project Ga0123342, IMG submission 89960) | Root nodule microbial communities of legume samples collected from Mexico - Turtle bean Mexico white nodule | ecosystem: Host-associated > Plants > Roots > Nodule | place: Mexico: Nepantla... | reverse complement strand
GTAAACAGAAAGAACAAAATGGTAGGAATGTAACTTGAACTGATACATCAGTCCTAGTAGTCCTCATATTAATGCAGAACAGAAAAAAAAAAAAAAAAAAAAAAAAGAAAAAAAAGATCACTAATCAAAAAGTATAAAATAATTTTATTTTTATATTTTTTTTTGTGTTCTTTTTTTTCTTTTTTTTTTTTTTTTTTTTTTTTCTGTTCTGCATTAAAATGAGGACTACTAGGACTGATGTATCAGTTCAAGTTACATTCCTAACATTAAGTTCGGACAGCAAACTTTGATGGTTTTAATGAAATGTTAATCCATGTGACTACTGATTCGACAACTACTACCATTATGATGGTAACCAAAGACAGTAATGGGGTCTTTTCTCTGTGTCATTCCAATCGCAAAATTCAATTTTTCTTCAAATTGGTGGACATATTTATCTTCTTTTCATATCAATCCATTCACAAAAATACAAACTATGCATCTCGGATGACATGCAATATCACTTTCATAAGATTGTTCCAAAGCATGTCAAATCCAAGAAGAACCAACAACAAACTCACACAATAGCAGAAATTCAATCCTCATTTCATAAAATCTAACAATCAAGAATACTAGCAATCTAACAAGATCAAACAAAATAAAATCTGTGCCCCGATAACTGATTCTTATCTACTGCATGAACGGACTAAGCATTCACAGAGAACAAAACCAGAGGCTGTTCAGTTTCATTCCAGTTTAAACACTTGACAGAGCAGCATATTGACATTTTTGTGGATCAAATTGCATTAAACAGCCCCAAAAAATGTCTTGATCTTTCGCTGACAAAACAGTGAAACAACTGATAAACCATTTGAAAAAAGGAAGTATATGGGGACAAGAGATGCTGAATGCCAAAAAAAAACGAAAAAAGAAGGCACAATGTGAGAAAAGATACAAAGGAAAGCACAGAATTAGTACCTCTTCAAGCATGGTGTCTCTGCCTTCCCCAGAGAAGTTTATGGGAAAATGATGATGATCGCAGAGAAAACTCCAGGGCAAAGTAAAAAAAAGTTTTGGGAAACCAATGGTGAATTTACGTGTCTCCTAACTAGTATTCTTCCTTAAACATCAGACATTTAAGAACCTGGTCCCACTGGACCTGCAGAACATTACTTGAGCTGAGCTTTGTTTTATTGAGAAACTGTATGTATATAATTTGATTGTACAGTAAAATAAAATATACAACAAAGAGGAGGAAATGTATCATACAGGATCTATCTAATAGAAAGAGGTGAAGAAAAAACAATACTATAAAAAGGTATGAAATGATTCAAAGAACCCTTTTATTTTATCCCAAGAATTTAAATTTTCATAAGTAAAATGGAAGTAAAGAATTTACATAACAAATAGGTATAACAAATATAATAACAATAACAACAAATACAGCAACATATGGTAGGAGTAAACCTTTAATTTAGAGCCATTTCAGAAATTTCTTAGCATTTGACACTGTTAACAGGTTTTAGTGAAGAAAAATTAAAAGGGGTGATGGATGTTATGTTTTTTGGGGAGCATTTAGCTTTTGAGTTTGGTGGAGAAGTAGACATCAAAACGGTTGGGAAGATATATCCGAGTGATGCTTGGCGTGGCTTAATTAGCAAAAGTGTTGGATTTTTAAACACTTTTTGTCGCCATTGATTGGTAAAAAATCGCTGAAGTAGCAGGTCAAGAACGATGAACAAGTTACTTCACGGTTATAATCAGTAGTTGCTTATTGCAACACGCAACTCAAATTTATGCTCAACATTACACGACACTGAAATTTGTTTACTCTGAGTACTGTTTGGTATGACACTCTCATCTTTCAATTGTTGGTCTTTTGCATCTTTAATTTCTGTAAAGTATAGTTAAATTAATTTGTTTATTTATAATTCTCTTTTTTTTTCTTTATGCTGCTGACATTTATTAAACATGTCTTCGTACATGTAAAACATATGTTTTTCTTCCTTTTGCGTACCTGAGTTGATGTTTCAAAATAAACTTGTTAAACATGTTTTTTTTAATAAATTTATTGTTTTAAGATTTTATATCTTGAAAAAGACTTATTAATAAATATTCTTGAAAAGGACTTGTTAATAATTATTTTTCTAGCAATGTTCTTTATTTCACATTTCATTCCTTACTAAATTTTAATTTGGTGGTTCGTATACCTGTAGTGTATTAGTTGGATTTGTAATCTATTCTGTGTATCTACGTATAACCAAAATAAAAATACAATACATATGTAAAAATCAAATTAAGAAACTTACATATAAGTTTTAGTTCTTTAAAAAAAAATTAATCTTGATCATTTGCCAAAATCTAATATTAGATTTTATCCTAATATTTAAAATCATTTAAATTTTTATATATAATTTTGGTCTTGCATCAAACAAAAGTTATTTATCTTAATTCTTATGCTTAGCAAGCCATTTATCATTTTGATTCTTAAGTAAAAAATGTAATAACATTAAAACACTAAGAATTTCCTAATATATGATTTTTATTTAAGAAATTGAAATTTAAAATGAAAAGGGACAAATGAGTTATAAAAAGAAGAAAAATAAAATTATGGATAATAAAAAAAGTTATAAAAAGGAAAAAAATTATAAACATAAAATAAAGAAAGGAGTTAGAAGGGAAGAATAAGTTACCATTTTATAGAATTGTATAATGATTATAGAAAGATATCATAAGTGTACATGAGTTTTTATAGATATTTGAAGTTACTCAAATCTTAAAATTTGTTTTATTTATATATATTTTATAACAAATTCTATATTTATAGGGAATTATGGGTGAGTTTCAGATATTGAAATTTCTTGTTTAAATATTATTTCAATAATTTAAAAAATGTGCGTTTTTTTATCAGCAATAAAAAAATATCTTGAAAAAAAAACATGTATCCCAAAAAAACTTTAAAAAATAACAGAACGAAACCGAATCTCATACCCTCCCATATTGGGCTTAGTTTTTTTTTTCTGTAACTCATTTTTGTTTTAAGATTTCTGGGCTCATTTGCTTTAGGCCCATTTCCTTTTTTGTGTTTCATATATCCCTTTGTATTATTTTTGGTCTGCAAGCAAAAGCAATAATATACAAGAAGTTGATTTGGTTGTTCTCTCTGTCCCTTTTCTTCTAGGGCTTTCTTGCTTTGTTTCTTTTTCTTGGGTTTTTGCTTTTGCAATGGTCTGCCGTTTGAATAGAGGCAGTTTCTTCCTGTACCCCTACATTTTTTCTTTCTGCACCCCCACAATATCATACAAAGATCATATTGTCCTTATTATTTTTTTAAAAACCCCAAAATGTACTTAAACTATACTTCTTTTTTACAAATTCGAAAAATTTTTGGATTGACACTTTCGGTAAATTTTTGGATCCACCATTCCGTAAAATATACATTTCACATTCAAAAACCCATCATTAAAAAAAAAAACATTTTGGATTCACCAATCCGTAACAGAAATATGCATTTCAGATTCAGAAATCCATAATTAAAAAAAAAACATTCTAGATTCACCAATCCGTAATAGAATTAGGCTTCCGGATTCTGCAATCCTGAAATCAACAATTTATGCAAAATTTGCTTCCAGAACACCCCTCATCTGGAAAACACAATTTAATCAATTTTGGATTCATGAATCCGTAATACATTATCGGATCTCGATATTTAGTAACTCCGAAATTTCCATAACCACCATGCTCCTATAAAAAAACTTAACTCTTACCTCTACAACCCAAACACTTCGACAACATAGCGTACTGTTCCACCTTGCCTCGAACAACTACAAAAACTCTTCACGAGTGGTTGATATTCAATGATGAGGATGAACAATGACAAAAAGAAGTCCAGCACGATGCCCTTTTTCAAATTATAGGTTAAGGTTAATTTTAGGATATTTAAAATTGTTGGGGTGCAGGAAGAAGAAGCTTGAATAGAATGATGCATTCTAATTAGACCACGAAAATTATATGCCACACATTCTTTACATATAAACTGTATGCTAGTTTATCTCATCACTACTTGCTTTATTCTTACCAAATTGCATAGAACCTGGAAAATAAACTGGGACAGAGAGGGGAAAACAAAGGTAACATCTTTATCTCAAATGATTCTCTGAATCCACCAAAATACAATTTCAATGCCTTGTGTTGTGTCAATATGATTCACACTTGCTCACTCTTCTTACTTTAGAACAATGCTCATATAATTCTCTGCAAACTTACCATTATTCACAAATTCACTTCTTTCTACAATTGCAGAAATGACTCTCCGTATAGCCCTATTATTATTATCATTATTATTTGTATTATTATTTGTATTATTATTACTATTATATAATTCTGTAATAATAGACCATAATTATTACATCACATTTATTATGATTGTTATTGTTATAAATAACCATCACCAATGTTATGATTAAGTTGTTTTATTCTACGAGTCCATGTAAGATAATTATCTTTCACATTATAAAAATAATTGCATTTAACTTGGTAGTTATTAAAATATAAATCTCAATGTCCTGTTCCACGATATAAATGGTGAAAAATCGTATTAACATAAATGAACAAGAAAATATGATTTAATAGTGAGAAAAATACACAATTTGAAATTTGAACACATTTAAGAAGTAAAATTCACATGGTTCAAATCTTTATGCACACTTTTCTCACAAATCCTTTTTTGCACTTACGAAAACATGACAATATTTACTCTTATGTTTTTCACAAGGTTGTAACAAATTTTTTTGGAAATAATTTATTTTAATAAAGTTGCATTACCTTATTTGACGTGTTTCTTTAGGTACATTTACACATTTTTCTCAACACAGTTAACTCTTGAGTTCAGAGTCAATGATGATTTAAGACTTATATGAATAAACAAAGTCTTCTTTCCCAAAACAACAACATGTTTTTTCCTTACCGTAACCAGTGGAGGAATTAATGGCATGTAGATTTGTTTGAATTCAACATCATAAATAAATAACAATAACTTGGGCTTTAAAACTATCCTCGTTTGTAAGGAACCCTTTTTGTAAATTATTTTCTGAAATGGTTGGCCAATACACTGCAATTTATGAGGCAGCAGATAAAGACAGATACCATACCAAGCATTATAGCCGCAATCAATAATTAATCTGTTACCTACACTTCACGTACCTTTACTATTTCTTTGTTGTCTTGCCACACCAATTAACCACTCATCAACCAGTAATATACTACTTCCACAAAATTATTCTCACTAGTGGAACAATTGTGTAACTAAACAAAAAAGGGAAGAAAAAAATGAGGAAGTAACATGCAAGCTTAGGTAACATTATACAAGTTATTAATAGGTGATAAGCAAAAAAATTGCTTATGCTCTTGCAGTTCATGCGATATTTCCAGATCATGACAGAGACAATGCAATTCGTGAAACAAGACTTAATAGAAGTACTACTAAGTAAAAAATAAAATAAAAGCCCCCCATAATTATATCGTAAACTGTTACTCTGTGTTTTCTTGAATCTAAAGCACAATAAAAACATTAAACATCCACACTGGTACTCAAAAGTATAGTGATCCAAGCTCATGGCTCAAAGTTCTCATGTTCATCTTCAAACTTCTCCTGGTTCTGGTGCCCATTGTAATTTCCACCTCTGTTGTTGTACCAGTAGTTAGTGTCCACTCCCTTGGATGAATCTTCATAGTTAGTGGTAGGATGCTGCTCTTCCGCGTAAATATCATGAAAATACCTTCCACCTTCCAAAAACCTTGTGTCACTCATACCTTGCTTCTCTCCGTTGTACCTGTTAACGTTACCATTATAATTGTTGTTGTTGTATTTGTGAGTGGCGGCATCGTTGTTGTAGTACTTCTGGTTGTCGTTGTTGTTGTTGTAGTACTTCTGGTTGTTGTTCTGATAGTTGTTGTAATTGTTGTTGTAACCTTCTTCTGTGTACTTTGTGTCGCTTAACTCATCTTGGTCACCCCCATAAGAATCCTTGTTGTTGTTGTTATTGTAACCGGTTTCTGCGAACCTGTTGTTGTAGGCATCATTGTTAAAGTACTTGTTGTTCTCAAACTCGGTCTTGTAGGGGTGGTAAGAAGTGGGGGTGGTGTAAGAGGCAGCATTTTTTGTTGTTGTGGTGGAAGGAGCCTGGTTAGACTCATCATGGCCATATAGGCCATAGCTGTTTTCAGTCTCGGGAACGAAAGGTGGTTGCTGATCTACCTTGTTTACTTCTGGTGCCTCTCTGTTGGGAAGTTCTGTCTCTTTGACATTGTTGTTGTCGAAATGGGAGACTTTACTGAAGAACTGGCTGTCTCTTGCAGAGATTTGAAGAGCCAAGAAAAGGGTGGTGAAGAGAAGGAAAGAAGTGTAGTTTGACAAATGAGCCATTGGTAACCCAAGAGAGGGAAGATGGTCTATACTGATGAGAACTTGTGATGCCTAACTATCTTTTTATAGAGGTTCTTAAACCTTTCCTTTTCTCTCTCCTTAAAATTTTTTCCCACTTATTAGGTGTAAATGGAGCAAAGTTGGATGGTTGTGGACCCTCTCCAAGTAACTTTAGCTCATAATATTTGGGATCCCATCTAGTAACTATTTGATTTGGATTTAGGAGCGTATTGATAAGAGATTTCACACTAACAAGATCTAATTAAAAATCACATAAGGAATTGAAAACACCTTCAATCCGAAACCTTGAAGACAATAAATTTAAGTAAATCTTATTTTTTATACCATGCTCAACTTTTTCATTTTTATTCAATATAAGTGATCACATTACATTATCATTTTGCTAATAATCATATTTTGAAGACCGTGGACTCTACTTGTATGGTTATGGAAAAACAGCATCATTGCAAGTACAAAAGTCCAGTTATTAGATTTACAGCTTTCTCTTAGGCACATCCTAAGAAAGCTTAACATTAATTAGCCTCTTTCACATTTCCTTTAGTGTTAGCTAACTCTTTATTGATCAGTAGTTGCGCCATATATTATGACGCAACCATTGCATTGATATGTGGTAGCTTTCATACCGTTGGATTCCAGCCTAATAAAAAGGTTCTATATTTGATTTTCGTTCATATCCAGAGAGGTCCATAAAGTGTATTGATGGTGCTATCTGTTGTCAAAAAAGTATGGCTAAAACGATGCAACCGAACTCTGTAAGATTTTGGTACTGCATTTTATTCATAGATTATGTACAGACAAGAACACGTAAAGTGTATTATACGTTATAAAATTACTAAAGTGTAATCTCTGAGGCCCTCCTCTTCAACTCGTATTTAAAGGAAATAAATGGTTAGGCGTGGTAGACCTGACCTATTGATTAATGTTAAATAGATTCCATTGTTAGCTTTCACATTTAGTATTTTTGGACATTAGTCATCATATATCATAACTCCATGGATCATAGTATTTCCACCAACGAAATTACGGTGATTGATTAGGTTCAGTCCAAAATAAAACCCATTTGTGAAATTAATCAAATATTTATATATCTGATAATGTTCTAAAAGAGTTGAAGTTTGGAAGAAGATAGGGGACAAGGAAAGAATGAAAGAAGGAGACAAGGAAAGGCATTGGCGAGTAATTATGCGTGGATTGAGGAGTTGGTAGGACATGAAAATAATAACATTTGGTGCACACTGCATGTGCCTTCCATGCTTTGTCTATGTTGAGAGTGACGGTCCAAAAGTAAGTCTTGTTCAATCTTTCTTTGTGAATGTGCATATACATACTCAAAGTCAGTGCATTAGACTTCTGTTTTGGTTTTGGCCACTTAAAAATTATAACTGAATTTGAGTTACACTTCCAAATTTTTGATTGAATAGTTAAAGTATTTTGACTTTCTTAGCGTTTTTGAAGAAGACAACTAGCAAGTAGCTTCAAATTTCTCTGAAAAGAGTGCACTAGGTTCTGAAATCTAAGTTGCTCAATCAATCTTTGACAGATGCTTTTAGTTAAGAAATCAAAAGAAATAGTTCTTAATAGAAAATGAGATTATAATACATCCTCACACTCTAACTACTAATTAGGATGCTGTTAAGTAAAACCTTTAAAATTAATTATTTGGGTTAATATCAGGAAAGAAGACCCTGTTGACAAATGAAATAAGCTGAATTAACTTTCTAAGTATGGATGTATTATTACTCCAAACTGTGACAAAACAAAATGGGTTCCTTAGCCTAAATAAGCATACTTTTGCAAGTGCATGGAGTTGATAAGATACAGGAGACTTTATGACTGTGTCAGGTGTAAGAAGTGATGGAGTGTAGTTTTCTTTTCTTAGGTTTGTTGAGTTACTAACCTGCTCTAATACATTTTCAAGGTGCAATTGTGTGTCATGCATGCCAACAACTACTTTGTGGCCACCCATATGAAATAATTAGGGAGGGTGATGTTACTAAATTTCTTCATGTAGGTAAATGAAATGAAGGAGTGGGGGCAAGGTGGGATCTACATATAACTGAATTGGTTACATTAACCTGAAACAAGAAAGAAAAGTCTTGAATAGGTTGCCAAAATCTTGCATATAATAGGTGTAAGTCTCAACATGAGCATAGATTCCAAATCAGAGGTTTTTATTTCATTTTATGGGTGAAAGCAGGGCTGTGGATGTGACTACATTATGTTCATATATTACATTTCTGGCAAACAGTTAAAGCATTTAGGAGAGTCACGCAAAGAAGAAAGAGTGGAATGTACAATGGGAAAGTGAGAAAATTGTGGCACAGAGGTTTCCATGTAGATCTGATATGTGCCTTCCTATGAATAACATTTATATATTTTGATGTGGAATTTTTCTTTTTTCTGAGATGGTCCTGAAATTGACTGCGTAATTGGCGGAACTCTACTTGTCTTTCCAGCCAGTTTTTTCCAGAAGAAAATAAAATAAAATTGAAGAGTGAAAAAGGACAAAGTTGACGAAGAAAAACACATTCCATATCAATTAGAGGCGTTAGTCCAAGAGAAGCACGATTCCATTTTCAAAGAGTTAGCTGCCTTATTCAGAGCACTTGAGATGGCAACTATGAGAAGGAAGTGTTTTCTTCCTTTATATTAACCACTCAACCAACAGTAACAATCATGAAGAGATATAGTAAAATATGTGAAAATCACAATTTGTTCATAGTGGGTGTGAATCAATCTAGAGGTGGAAAGGGGTTCCAAATCATAAGCGACAACAACAAAAGATTTGGTATTAGAATGTACAAAGCAGGGTTAACATTTTTGCGAAGTTTCCTGGCCATTCTCTTCCTAACATAAGCTCTTCTTTCTTGGGGTGCCCAGTTGGGGTCCTGGAGTCCCTCTGCGAGAATCAAGGGTTGGGGTTGATGGAAGGGACACTTGGATCTCCAAGAGGTTTGAGGAGGAGCAGTTCCCAACATCCTTTTGAGGAAGAATGAGCAGAGCCATTTTCTGAGAATGTTGGGGTTGGAGCAGAGAAAAGGAGGGTAGTCCCAGTTGAGGTAGCAGGGGATTTGGGTGGCAATCAAGAATTGGGAGTGGAGGGATGGGGTGGTTGTGGGGCTCGTTAAGATGTGAGTTAAGGCTTGCAGCCTCTGATCCCATGATGCTTCTTCCATGGCCCTTCTGCTTCACACAAGACACAAGGATGAGGTTAAGATCAGATAAGGTTTTTTCAAAGGATCAAAATTCCACACTTGAGTTTGCCTCCCTCATTCTCCCTGAACTTAACAACACACTACACACTTCTACTATTATTCCCCACACTCAAAAACAAAATATCCCTCTTTTAATTTTTAATCACATTAGTCTTTAGTAAAGCTTATGGCGTGGTAGGAATAGATAATTATACTATTTAAGCGTCTGATCACAGGATTACTCTCTAATTCTTAATAAGGAATATTCAGATTTACAAAAAATTAAAAATAAAACACTCACATGATCCACACAAAAATATATAAGTAAAATTGACATGTGTCCTAGGAACAAGAATGGGAGTTTATTTATCCGAAAATAGTGTATCAATTGTTTTTATGTTAAACCTAATTCATTATATAAGTAGTGGTTCTGCTTAAATGAGATGCAGACCGTCCTTTAGTTTAAACTTAGTAAAGTTAATAAAAATGGGTTTTAAGAAATAGTATATTTTATTGTAAAAAATAGTGAAACTAAAGATATAATTATTTTTTTATGTGCTTGATTTAAAGTCAATATTGTAAGAAATGTATTTAGTTAGTTTATCTTGAGATGTAAAGTCAATCTTAAAATGTATTTAGTTTATTTAAATTTTGGTTTTTAATTAGTTTTTTCATATATATATATATATACATATAATGTAAAGAAAGAGGGGAATTAAAAAATATATATAATGCAAAGAAAGAGAGAATTTGATATTAGAAAAGAGATATTTCAATATACATTGTATAATTATTAAAATTGAAGTAATGTAACTTATATTTGAATGTTTTATTATGAAAACAAATTAATTAGAACATTCATTAAAAAAAATCATCTAATATAAAAATTATGTAAAGTTGTTTCGATTCAGAAGTAATTCTTCAACATAAAATCAATTACGTGAAAAATTACATAAATAATATTATAATATTCGGTATTTCAACATAATTTAAAAAAAAATCTAACGTAAAGTTAAAAAAACTACACGCGTACTAAAGCTATTCATTGTTACTTTGCTTCATTTGTTTGTTGATTTGACATGACTTTCCCTACTGCTTGTATTTCCAAATACAGTAATCCATTCACCTCTCTAGATTTACTTTCCAGAGGGATATGTACAAGAAATAAAGTTGCATGAAATGCTACTATTCTCTGCTATTTGCAACCATACACTGATTCAATATCAAAACTAAATTAATCTACCATCACTGAGTAGCATTGTAGAAGGAGAAAAGTGTTGGAAGAAAGTTGTGAGTAGTCGCTGTAGAAACAAGTATTCCTGTTCAGTTAAAAAGAAAAACCTTGCGAGAATGGCAATTACGAAGAGAGCAACATCCAAGCACTCATTAATGGAAAGATGATTAGAGAAGAAGCCTGAAAACATGTAACATTGGTCAAAGAATTGCACAGTTATAAAGAACTTCTGAAATCCTAGAATTTATTCATCTAAGTTTTCTACTTGATAAGTAAACTGAAAGCTTTAAGCATACCAGGAAGAAGACTAATTCATCATTTGCAAGAGATGCAGTCAATTCATTTCTCTCCATCTGATCTTTGATAAAAGCTTGAAGCTACACATGTTAAAAAATTTGCAGCGACTTAGAAATTTAATGTCTTGAATGAGGAAAGCCCTAAGATGCTAAACAATAAAAACTCTACAGGCTTCATCCCACAAGACACACACATTAACACAAAAAATTGAAGTTCAAAAATTTGAAATTCAGAATGCACATGCTGGAACAGTAGTATGATAAACAAAGAACGTGATACCGAAGCATCAAATATCAAGTTTGTGTGGAGAATGAACTTCTCATCCTCATAAAAGAATAAAAAACCATTTTCATCCACAAATTTGAAATATCTATCTAATATTAACTAAAAGCTTTATATAAGTTTCCATGCAGACCTGATGATGATACATTTTGGTCAGTGAAGAGCATCTCTTCAACTTATCTATAGCCTGCGAGATGAATGAACTGACTGCAGTCCTTTCGCCAAATACAAGTGAATCAAGTGCCCGAAGATCATCAAGAAGGATGTTGAAAAACTACGGAACAAACAATGATAAAGAAAGGGAGATAAGAAGTGATGGCTAATGGAATATATAAACGTGCTTATTTCTAGGAAGCTTTAGCAATTTCTCACATATCCTTAAACAAGAAATACCACCCTGGACGATTGTACTAAATACCATTGCAGACTTGATAAAATGTTAATTATCTGTATATTAAAAATTTAGTAAGCGCTCAAACTACATATTCAAAACACTTAAAACTTACCTTCAAGAATGTACATCTTGTAACGCTTGTTAGCCTTCGAGCCTTTAGAGTCCTCACCTTTGCACATACACAAGTGAGGAAAAAGAAAATAAATAAAAAGCTAAAAAAAAATGATGTAATCCTGGTAAGGTTTCCCAAAATATATAAACTAGAAAGTAAACTGTATATACTCTGGTAATGTGAAGAGCCTGCTCAAGATGCTGAACTTGAATCCACTGTTCATTCACAATTGCATCCATCTGAAACGGAAAAGACGAATAACCTCAACTAATGCTAGGATCTATAATCTCTTGCAACTTAGTCTCATTAATGTATAGGAAAATGTTAAATTGCAAATGAAATATGCCAATTCGCAGTGAACATCATATAAACTGAAATTTGTAACTAAAATACATTGTACATTGAACTATAATTGATTATGTTTTCCAAACTGACTTTCGTGCCACACACTTATACCTTCAATTTGATGTATCATGCCGACCAGTACCAGACTATCAGGACTTAGGATCCCAGATATAAGGAGATCACAGAAAGAGAGTAGAGAACTGATAGAATGGCGAGAGTTTTGCAAATAAAAGGGAGAATCTCTCCAAGGGTTTTCCCTTAAAACCGAAGATAGTTCTGTCATTCAATTATCAGAAAATGAATCTAACATCAAGAACAGTGAGTCCCTATTTAACCCAACCTCCAGTAAAAATCTGAGTCATCTAACGGCCTAAATGATAGCTAGCCACTAACTATCTTTCTTAGATGCCTCCGATTCCTATGAGGTATATCATCCAAACCCCAGCGCCATTGGGGTTGGGCCCTAATACCCACACTAAAGAGCTTACTACTTGGCAGTTCACTAGAAAAGGTCAAGTTAAAAACTCAATTTACACTACCATATAGTTAATTTAAGCTCAAGCCACCGTTTTCCCTTTTGGTCCTCATTAGACTTTTGAGATTGAAATTCCTACCAAAATAATAGAGAATTAACAACATGCAACATAAATTCCCTTATAAGTCTGCGAAACCAAATTCATTTTGAAGCAATAACAATAATATTGTATAATAATGAATGATCAAGCATTTCAGAAAAATAAATTGACTCCTGTACAGAATATTTGCAGTTGCCTTCAATACTAAAGGCCTTTTCCAGGTATCCACACTCTACAGTTCTTTTTTGTATGTGAAAAATTCCATGGCTATATGTAAATATACGATTTGGTGACTAATAAGGATAAAATATAGTGAATACTTACCAACTGCTCGGAAATCTTTCATTTCTTTTATATGCACAAGAAAGAAGTCTCACTGAATGGACCACATTAAGTTACTAACCACCAGAACCAGAAGATGTAAAATAGGACAAATCATACATGAAATAAAACAAAATAGAACAACATAAATCATGATAAATGATAGCATAACGCACAAACCTTTTCAACTTTTGAAGTAACCTCCTCTAGTTTCTCCTCGGTTTCTTGAGCTTTAGATTTTAAAATATGAAGATCAAAGTTGTTCCTTTTCAAGGTATGCCAAAGAAGTTGTACCTATGCATTTTCAATTCTATTTCTCAAATCAGTCGAACTTTCAATTAAATCCATGAATAAATGCTATAATATATGAACATAGTAATAGAGGGGGAGTGGGGAGGGAGTATAGTAATAGAGCCACAGTAGCCTTGGATTGGAGGAAAATACCTCTTCCTCCAGAGCTTTATTTTGTCTCTCGACAAGCAATGCATCAGACTGCAAGAAGAACAACACATGGTTTTAGAAAACAAAAAACAAATAAAAAATAAGTAGGCATCGATATGATGAATAAATTTAATCATATATTTTCGATTATCCGACCAAAATAACAATTAATAAACTATCAAAACAAAGAACAAGAGGAACTTGACTTGGTGAAATACATTGGATGAATAAGGTCAAATTAAGTGAATAAGAAACTCTAGCAAAAGATCTATAATCTAATAATTAGATAATGACCGCTTTGCAATTTCCCCCCATTCTAGAAAATGTAAGACAAACCTTCATTGTAGAGAGAGTAGATTGCAGATGGTGAATCTGTTCCGACAATTCATTCATTCGCTTATCACACTCCTCCAGGTACACATCACTTTCTTTTAATCTTTTATTGCTTTCTTCAAGAACCGATTCTGCATTGAAATTATCCTCAAAATGAAATACAAAAAGAAGCATAAAATGGACACCGATATGCATAATAGAAGCAAATATAAGACCTATAGTGATCCAGATAAGATGAAGTAGAAAGTTGAATGAAAATGACCTAAGTGAGAGATTTTGACGTTGATTTGGTTGATTTCATGGTGAATTGGTTGGGCAGAAACAGAAAGCGAAGTGTGAAGAAGAAGAAGAAGAAGAAGGATGGGAATGGAAGTAAGAAGGTATGGCAGCGCCACCATAGTGATGCAGTGCAGCTGCTTCTCTTCTCTTCTCTTCTCTTCACTTATTTTCTCTTCTCTTCTCTTCGCTTCTCTTCTTAATTTCTAAAATTATTGAAATTTACAAATCTCAAAAACTTTAAACCATCCCTCATTTTTTAACTAATTTAAATATACAGATTAAAGTAATTTTATAAATTAAATTCGTCATTTACTCTAAAAATATATTTTAAAAAGTCATTAAGCAACGAATTAAAGTAAGCCTTAGTTTTTCATGTTTTAAATAAAATGTGAATATGCAAAGATATTTCCATTTTTTAAATGCAAATAAATGTCCATTTATAAGATGAACTCTATAAAAAACTTTAAAAAATTGTTATTTTTCGGTTGAATATAAAGCTTAAAAAACACTTTTTTACTTGAATAATTGTTTATGAAAGAGTCTTTCTTTTAAACATAAAAGCTCTACCTTCAAAAATATAAATTTAATTCTCATATAAAGCATAAAATATGTGATTAACATACTTAGTAAAAACTTTACTTACTTTATATATATATACTCTATATAAAATTTATATATATGATACTGGTATAAAAACCTTTTATATATCGAAATTATTTTTAAATTAAAAAAATGCTTTTATTGTGCTTAGAGATTTTTTTTATATTTAAAGACAGTCTATAAAGTCCTCTGAAATTTTAAATATGTTCTACAATACAATCAAGCGTCTTATTTTCCAAGGTGGAGCTAATTTCCAATTTTGTCTCAAATGTATGTTTCTGTTCGAAATTCTTTCTCTGGGAATTTTCAATATCTTTTTTAGACAATTTTTCTTCTAAATTATGTTGAGAACATCATGACATGCGTTAAGTAGTAAAAATCAGAAAAATAAAGTTTACTCATTAAGCGTATTTTATTATGTCCTACATTAGTTTTGCTACACACACACGTGAAGATGACATATTTCTACTTTCTTATATATTATTATTTAGCCACCAACGTGAAATCATCTTGGACAAATAACTATTCTGTAAATAAATTAGTTAATTTTAGATTAGTTTCCCTAACTATATATGGTGAGATACAGATATAATTGACAGCTACATCCTATGCTTAAGCACAAGCATTTTATTGAAGAAAAAAACTCTTAATTGTATAATTGTCACAATAGAATGCAAGCATTTTAATGACTCGAGATTAGTGAAAATTGGAAAGATGGGGAAGTTTAAAGAAACTCAGATCTCGAATGTTTGTCATCTAGTTCAGCTGGATCGACGTCCAAAAGCAATCATAGCTAGGACATGGATTTATATCTAGTATTGATTTTCAATTTTTCATCCCAAGATACATGGTATAGTAAAAGACATTCCTTTCTACACTTCAAAATATCAAGGCGCATGAAAAGTTATATTCTGAGTTATTTGGTTATATAAAATAAAAGGGAATGTAACAGACACTTTAATCTATAAACACAGATGATCGCCAATTATTAATCATTTTTAGCTTCGTCTGGTGGTACATTAGTGATCAGAGAGGGCATCGGCTTGGATCAATTTTCCATGTCCTCTCTGCATACTCTTGAATGGTCCTGTCACTGCTAAATCTCCCAGAACCAGAAACGCTAAGGATACTCATCTTGATCCACTTCTCTGGTTCAACAAATGCTTTATCTGCAGCAGCCTGTTATCATATTTAATCAAGGTTAACTTCTAATATTAAATACAAAATGATGGTAATATAATAAAAAAATGCAAATGAAAGTACCTGTGCCTCGAGGTAACTCCCAAAATCAGAGCCAAGTAGATAGAAATCTTTACCGATTTCTACCGTGTCACATAAGGATTTGAAGTAGTCTTTATAACCAAAATATCCATCTCGAACCATCCTGATGTCATATTAACAGCAGTTATGCATAAGGAAAAAAAATGAACAATTAAGAGTAACATTCCTTATTTTAGTATGCATACTTTTAGGCAGAGTAATATATTGATAGTAAACAAAATAACAATTGAACCATGATATTTTATCTGCAATTGTTAATAATCCACTTATTCTTTAAAGATGGAAGTTATGTACCAATTTATTTACCTTAGCACGCGAGCAAACTGTAGAGGTACTTTTAAAGTAGATATTTTCTCACGCAGTTCTGCAACTTCTTGCACTTTTGCACCAAAGAGAAACTGAAACAAGTGTAGACATTTTGAATTGAAGTTGTTACACGAGTTATTAACCCAAGTTTCCAAAAATATCAAAAGAGCCTCCATTGTTATGATATTACAATTATTCATTAAATGCAAGCATGAAATCATATTTCCTCTTTGATAGGCAGGCAATCACAAAGCCAGGGCTGAGTCTAGTCAAGCCAACTACAATATTATATCCCTTCTAGGAAGCAGGGCAGTATACATAGGCATTTAAAAGCATCTGATTTAAGGGGCCATAAAATTAAAATTACAAATCTAATCCATAATTATCTAAATCCATATTAGTTTTAGTCCATTAAAATGAATTTATTTCAAATCTAAATCCAAATCCATATTTTTGAATTTTAAATCCAATCCATTTAATTGGATATGGATTCGATAAAGATTGGATATATTTTTGGATTATCCAAATTGAATTTTGGGTTCAATTTTGACTTAGCCCGATCCAGGTTGAGCAAAGTCGGCCCAAGTCCACGTTAAGCAAGTTGTCCGGGCCCAAGTTGAATCGAGTCGGTATGGGTCAAAGTCGAACCAAGCCGTTCCAGGACAAAGTCGAGCTGAGTGGCCGATATTGAGTCGACCGGAGTCGGTCGGGGCCAATATCGAGCCGAGTTGGCCGGGGCCCATGTCTAGTTGAGCCGATCCAGGGCCGATATCGAGAAGACCGGGCCAGGGCTGATGTTGAGCCGAACAGGTCTGGGCCGATGTCGAGTCGAGCGGCCCAAGACAAATATTGAGACGAATGAACTCAGGTCGATGTCGAGTCGAGCGGGTCTGGGTTGATGTCGAGCCGAGCAGTCTCGGGCCTATGTCGAGTCAAGCGGACCTGGCCCATGTCGAGTCGTCTGTGCCCGGGTAGATGTCGAGCCGTCTGGGCTCGTGCCAATGTCGAGCCGAGCGGCCCCTGTTGTTGTCGAGTCGAGCGGGCCCCTGCTGTTGTCGAGTCGAGTGGGTCGGGCCGTTGTCGAGACGTCCAGGCCCGGGCCATTGTCGAGTTGTGTTGGACCGGGTCGATGTCGAGCCGTCAAGGCCCAGGCGGATGTCAAGTCGCCAGGGCCCGGGTCGATGTTGAGCCATTCGGGCCCGGGCTGATGTTGAACCGTCCGGGCATGGGTCGATGTCGTGTCGAGCAGTTTCGGGCCGATGTCGAGTGGTCCGGACCTGGGCAGATGTTGAGTCTTCCGAGCCCGGGCTGATGTCAAGTCGTTCGAGCCTAAGTCGATGTCAAGTGGTCCGAGCCTGGGCTGATGTCGAGCCGTCCAGGCCGAGGTCAATATTGAGTCGTCCAAGCCCGTGTCGATGTCAAGCCATCCGGGCCCGGGCCAATGTTGAGCTATCTGGGCTCGAGCCGATGTCGTGCTGAGCGGTCCTGGGCCGATGGAGTCGTCAGGACCCGGGCAGATGTTGAGTCTTCCGGGCCTGGGCCTAAATGTCAAGTTGAGTGGCCCAGTCCGATGTTGAGTCGTCCAAGCCCAGGCCAATGTCGAGTCGTGTTGGACCAGGTCGATGTCGAGTCGCCAGGGCCCAGGTCAATGTTGAGCAATTCAGGCCCGGGCTGATTTTGAGTCGTCCGGGCCCAAGCCGATGTTGACCTTCTGGGCCCGGGCCGATGTTGAGTCGTCTGGGCACGGGCCGGTGTCGTGTCGGTCGGTCCCGGGCCGATGTCAAGTGGTCCAGGCTGATGTCGAGCTGTCCAGGCCCGAATCGATGTTGAGTTGTCTGGGCTCGAGCCGATGTTGAGCCGTCCGAGCACGTGCCGATGTCGAGTCGTCCGAACCCGGGTAGATGTTGAGTCTTCCGGGCCCGAGCCAATGTCGAGTCGTTCGAGCCTAGGTCGATGTCGAGTGGCTTGAGAAGTCAAGTGGTCTGGGCTGATGTTGAGCCGAGTTGGTCCGCGTCCAGGTTGAGTTGGCTTAGGCCCATTTTGAGCCAAGTTAGTCTGTGTCCATATCAAAATGAATTTAATGTAATTGATAAAGTGAATTTAATCTAATTAAGAAAGTGGATTTAATCTAGATTTAATCCACTTTAAATAGATTTTAAAAAAATCTAAATAAATTTGATTTAGTTAAAATGGATATGGATTTTAAATCCAATCCATTTATTTGGATTTGGATTGAATCTAGATTGGATTTTGAAAAATCCAATCCATAACCACCCGTAATTTGATTACAGATCAGCACATCTCCCAAGCAGAGTGACAGACAGAAAATTTATAGACGAAAAGAACTTAGGAAATATACCAAAGCAACTTGATTCCTAAATTTAAGAACCTTCCCTAATTTTCTGAAGAGCACTATTTGATTGTGTTCAGAAACATGAAAACATCATGTATGTCATCACTCACCAAGTTATCTGACCCTATTTCTTCAATTATTTCTACCGTAGATCCATCTGCCGTAGCTAAAAGTAAACAACCATTCATCAAAAATTTCATGCTCCCAGTTCCTGAAGCTTCATGTCCTGCAGTGCTACAAGATAATTATTGCTGTCAATATGTAAGAAACTTCTATTGCACTTCTCAAAACTAAATTTGAAAAAATGGCATGGGAGGCAGGGTGAATGTATGGAAAATGTAAATTGCACAACATTGAGTAAGAATAAGATTGGCTAGCACACAGCCTAATGTGTCATTTGGTAATTGGTGCAAGTGAATATATTAATACCATATTAAAAAACCTCCAAGGGCAGTTGGATTTGCTAAATGATGAAGGATTGAATAGCATAAAAATACTTTGTTCTGTGTTTGGTTTAAAAAATGATGAGACATGACAAAACAAAAGAGGAAGAGGTCTAAATATCTTTAACCCAAAAAATAGAGGATATTTTCTTGTAAGCATCAAAACAACGGTAAACAACTAGCAAGCCCAAGTGGGCTATCATATGTATTCCATCTGTGTATAGTATCCCCACTACCTGGTCCTACATCACTCTCCCTATCTCTTTTATTTGAAACTTAGTACATCATCGTTCTCCGTATCTCTTTTATTTGAAACTTAGCACTCGTTCTTGATCATTGTGAGCATGGCAAATATCAAGCATCATGACAAATGAGGCAGAAGGCTAATATATTATGAATAAAAAAGGGAACTACGATGAACTCTAGCTAAATTAGGAGACCTTAAATGTTGAGAAAGGTCAGCCCCTGGTATTACCAATTCAGCAACAGAGACATTATAATCAGGGATGAAAACCTACAAAAATAATAAAGAGACTGGATCAACAAGAGATGTGCCAACAAAAATACAGTATACTTAACACGTCCATCTTCAGTTGCACTATATAGAGAGAAATGCTAACAAAACGAAAGAACAAGGATAACAAAAAAGAATCACAAACAAACAGTATTGACTACAAAATCACCAATTTCAGAAGATCTCCGATATCAGTGTCATTATTGATTTTTTCTGCCACAGAATGACAAAGCTTGATAATCTTCTTAGCAATTTCATAACCAGGAGCGGCTTTGCCACCAATTATGCAAACGCGGGGTACAACTTTCCTCCTGTCATTCTTGTCCATATTCTGCAAGAAAGCAAGGAATAAAGGGAAAAAAAAGTAGTTGATGTCTCAGTATAACTCCAAGTGGAAAATGATGATCAGTATGCATTAGTGTATGATCAGTTTGTATGTAAGAGATTCCGAACTTAAACCCTAACTGGGGAATATCAGATTCTAGGTGCTAAGCTAAAATTTTTTTGCTCAAGTGAAGAAAGAACAAAAAGCATCATAAATAGTGAAAAATGATTTTCATTCCAAAGAAACATGTTTTTATTTTAGTGGGAAAATATATTTTGCTATTAGAAAATATAATTTATTTATAAGATCTTTTAGCACCAAAGGAACACGCATTTACCTTGAGACAATCATATCTATGGATTATTCCAAGTATATTAAGCAATTGTCTTTTGTATTCATGTATCCGCTTCACCTGAACATCAAACATTGCATCCAAACTGACCTGCAATTGTGAAAGATATAGGAAAATAACTTCTACTGTAGTAATGAAAAAGAAAAGAAAAGTTCAGGTAAAACTGTCACTTAAACCTTCACACCACTCATTGCTTCAATGTATTCAGCAAGCCTCATTTTATTGACCTTTTTAACCTACAATATCAAAAGGATACAAAGAGATATCAAGCACATCATATGATGCGTATTGGATATTAATCCCCTGCAAAGTACGAAGAAATAGGGACAATAGAAGAAAATGCACAAAAGAGTAATAAGACAAATGCTTGCCAAAGACAGAGAAAGGTTTTCTAGTCTCCCAATTCCCATTCAAAATCTCCTCCTCTGTAACATTTCCTCTCTTCTAACTAACTTCCAGTGTCTCCCCTCAGAGAAAGATATTAGCTAGTTGGTCCCTCCCCTACTGTTTTGAGTCTTCCTGGATACACCTTAAAACGCTTATCCCACTGTTAGGAGTTAACTTCCAATCAATTCAACCCACTATAGAAGCTGCCCTGTCCTAAAGGCCAAAATAGGGGAATTTTTCCTGGATGGAAGCAGCTGTCCCCCAGGTTTCCTCCTCTACTGGTTAAGACTTCCAAAGGATGAGCCACTCAATTACGTGGCTTCCCTGATGCTTGCCTTTCGGGGTGGCTAGCACAGCCTCTGGACAGGGGGTTTCGGATTCTTCAATCTCCAATCCAGAAGGGAGGATAGTCACAACAGAGCCACTCTTCAGAGAACATTAAGTGAGAAACAAGGAACACCAGGTGAATGCAGGCAGAACATGGCAATTAGGGCTTGGAAGCAACCTCCCCAGCTTGAGAGAGAACCTTGAAAGGGTAAAAGTATAGACGAGACAACTAGGGATTAATCTGCCAGGCAACGGATTGCTTCCTATTGGGTCAAAGTTAGCATAAATCTAATCAACCTCAGCATAAATCACAAGACAACGGCAAATATCAGCATATCTCTTCATTGTTTTGTGCAAGCTGCAAGTGGAATTTGAGCTGACGAAGAGTTGTTAACTAACAGTACCGTAGACACAGAATCAACATGGGGTTTCTCCAAGTAAAAATCGCAAACAGATGGGGATATTGACATAAACAATTCCAGTAACTATCATACTGGAATTCTGCTGTTCCATATAATAAGTAATAAATAAAACTTGAAAAATTACCATCTTCCATTCTTGATGGAAATTAGGATTGTCAACATGATCTCTCAATCCTGTCAGAAGGTCAGCATTACGTATCCAGGCTTCAGTTCCTAGCCACTTCGATATAAGAGCACATAAACTGGGATTGCTCACCACAATCCACCGACGCTGACAAAATATCAATTCATTGACTCATTAGGTGTTGCACAGTGCACTATACTCACACATTTTTTTAATGAAGAATAGTTGCAATTGTCAAGAACCACAAACAAAATTTACTCTGAAGAGAAATAATAACAAATAATTGCAAAAGAAGCATTTTAAACTTATTTGGTCAATGGACAACACTATTTAAGATGTAATCAAGATACACACAAGTCTCCCAACAATGGTACTCACAAGGAGGTAACAAAAAATCATTTAGCAAAAACTAGATTTGTGTATTTCAATGAGTATTGACAGCCTTTATAGTTACAGACAACAATTCTATACATAGAAAGGTAACTTTTCCAACATATAAAACTCCATTCCTGAGTAAGCCACGTGAGCCATTTCAAATTACTATACATTCATAGAAGGAGAGCAACAGTAGCATTATAGATACACTGTAATAGTAACTGATTTTCTACCTGGGTTACACCATTTGTCTTAAATTGAAATTTTTCTGGCCATAGCTCATAGAAGTCCTGCAAAGTCAAACCAGTAATTTATTGCTTTATGATTTCACAATCAGCCAAGGTGATAAGAACAGTGAAGTGATTTGGTACAATTAATTCATACCTTAAATGTTGTCCTTTTCAGTGTATCTAGATGTAATTTTGAAACACCATTCACAATATGGGAGCCAACAATTGACAAGTTAGCCATCCGAATGTTCTGGAAATGCAATACATAATCACAAAAACTATACATTAAACAAACCCTTCCTTGAATAACATATCAAGAAAACAAGCATCCCAATTACAAATTTCTTCAAATTTGGAAACAATGTTTCAATATGCTGGAATTACTATCCCACAGTGCACAAGAATACAAAAGCATACATCTGTTGTTCAGGCTAGAAGCTAGTTAGTGCAATAGCTTATAAGGAAAAAGACATCCCTAAGTTGTATCATATGATCGTGAATTACCACAAACTCCTCTCCTAACTCACATAATTCTTGCAGATGCTCTTCATTTGTATGCCATCTAAATCAGGACTCACATGCACTGCAGTCATTTTAACTCAATGCCTAAATGGTTGCTGAATTGAATCTAAACTTTATGTGCATTCAGGAGTTTATAAATATGAAAATAATAAGAGTGGTATGAATCATGGATTAAAGCTGTATAGCTAGTTAATAAACGCAACTTTTAGAGAGACAAGAGGAACACCTCGGGGTAAGAATGGCTACTAACTGAAAATGGCTTAAGAAAGTGAGCACAACTAATGCTGAATGGATAAGGGTGGTAGCAATTGACTCCAATCTACAAATTAAAATATATGAAGATATCTAAGATTATCTTCTAGAATTAGTTTCCCTATTTCCTTGTTGACCTAGAATTGGTTACAGTTTGTTCCCGGCTCTCTAGATCAGTCTTTCTCATTTTGTGATACTAACGGGGCAGTGTACCTGATGAATGCAAGTCCAAATCAGGAGCGGCTGTCCACTTTGGTCCAAACCTTATTTCATGGTGGTCCCATAAGTAACAAGTTTTTTCCAGATCCAGCACTAAGGCTGAATATGGCAGCCTAGTCATGTTACAGCAGATTTTTGGGTAGGTTAATCCTAGTATAATATCATATTTGTAACCAAACCACTGGATTTCACTCATTCCTTAAGCTTTATTATAAAAATAGTATACATTACACTAGACATTATCTGATAGTTAAATTGAATAACTTAAAATATTTTAGAGTGGAAAAGATAAGCACATGCAGAAAGAAATTGTAGCCTACCAAATTTACCAGATTAAGCATTGACAAGTTGTTCTAGAATACCTTCACAGCACC